>Ga0114983_1000223_pt1 | contig 23506 bp, 19 predicted proteins | sample Shrwel_input2_RT_FD_87182 | JGI IMG/M metagenome (GOLD analysis project Ga0114983, IMG submission 87182) | Subsurface microbial communities from deep shales in Ohio, USA - Utica-3 well 1 S input2 RT | ecosystem: Environmental > Aquatic > Deep subsurface > Shale gas/oil reservoir > Produced... | reverse complement strand
GCTTGGGCGCGAGAAATGGCTGCTGCAGGCGGAACTTGGCCAAAGTCTCAAGGATTGGCCCTTGGTACAACAAAGTTATCTTAGCTTGATCCAGCAGGATGCCTCTCAGGGGGCGCTGGTGGTTGGGGCTAGCCTATGCCCAGGATGCGAGTGGCGATTATGATGCCGCCAAGGCCAGTTACCAGGAAGCACTCAAGCGCCAGGGCTTGTCCTCGGATGCCCGTGACTACATAGAAAACCGACTCGTCCAGTTAGGAGGCCGCCAGTGAAACCCAAGTTGAAAATGCGCCTCGGTGATCTCCTGGTACAGGAGCAGATTATCAGCGAGGTGCAGCTGCAAAACGCGCTGTCACAACAAAAACAAACCGGCCGCAAGCTGGGACGCACCCTGATAGACATGGACTTTATCAGCGAGGAGCAGCTGCTGCAGTTTCTCTCGCATCAGTTGAATATTCCCTTTATCGATATCAGCAAGCGCCCCATTCCTGCCGAGGTGGTCAACCTCTTGTCTGAAGTGCAGGCGCGGCGTTTTCGAGCTTTGGTGATTGAGGCCGATAGCGATTCCGTGCTGGTGGCCATGAGCGATCCTGCCGATCTGCAGGCGCTGGATGAATTGGATGTGCTGTTGGCGCCAAGACGCCTGAAACTGGCGGTGGTGAAGGAACAGCAGCTGTTCGATGCTTTTGACAACCTCTATCGCCGCACCGGCCACATTGCCCAGATGGCCGGTAAGTTGGAGGAGGAATACGCCGCCGATGATCAGTTCGATCTTGCCAGTTTGACTGAAGGCGACAGCGACAACGAGACCACAGTGGTTAAGCTGTTGCAGTCGATTTTCGAGGATGCGGTGCAGATCCGCGCCTCGGACATTCACATTGAACCCGGTGACAAGTCGCTCAGGATCCGCCAGCGGGTGGATGGTCTGTTGCAGGAAAACGTGCTCAAAGAGGTCAATATCGCCGCGGCGCTGGTGCTCAGGCTTAAGCTGATGGCCGGCTTGGATATCTCGGAAAAACGTTTGCCCCAGGATGGCCGTTTTCATATTGAAATCAAAGGCCATCAGATAGATGTGCGTATGTCTACCATGCCCATCTATCACGGTGAGTCTGTGGTGATGCGGCTGTTGGATCAATCGGCAGGGCTCTTGACCCTGAATGAAACCGGGATGCCACCTCATATTCTTGAGCGGGTACGGCGGCAGATAAAACGCCCCCACGGCATGTTGTTGGTCACAGGCCCTACAGGTTCGGGTAAGACCACTACACTTTACGGCATTCTCAGTGAACTGAACAAGGCTGAGAGCAAGATCATTACTGTGGAAGATCCGGTGGAATACCAACTGCCGCGGATCAACCAGGTGCAGGTCAATCACAAGATAGGCCTGGATTTTTCCAATGTACTGCGCACCACCTTGCGCCAGGATCCCGACATCATAATGGTGGGGGAGATGCGGGATCAGGAAACCGTCGAAATCGGCTTGCGCGGCGCCCTGACAGGTCACTTCGTGCTCTCGACCCTGCACACCAATGACGCCATTACCAGCGCCCTGCGTTTGCTTGATATGGGGGCGGCCAGTTATTTGGTGGCCAGTGCCCTCAGGGTCATTATCGCCCAGCGCCTGGTGCGGCGGGTGTGTAAGAACTGCGCCACAGATTATCAACTCACGCCGCAGGACAGGGTCTGGCTCCAGAGCATCAGCAAGCGCGACTTTTCCGATGCCAGGTTTAGAGTGGGCACTGGGTGTCAGAGCTGTTCCGGCACAGGTTATCGTGGCCGGATTGGGGTATTTGAGATCCTCGAACTGGATGAAGCCATGATAGAGGCGATGCGCAGCGGTAATCCCCATGAGTTTGCCCGCGCCGCTTACGCCAGCGAGCAGTTTACCCCGCTGGCTGAATCGGCATTGGCGTATTTGCATTCTGGCCTGACAACCATAGAAGAGGTCGCCAAGTTGGTGGAAGATGTCTCTGAAGCTCAGGTGCCGTTGGCGGCCGAGATGATGGCTAGGGATGAGGTCTGATTATGCCGCTTTATGCCTATCGGGGCCGGGATGCCGGTGGTGAACAGGTAAAAGGGCAGTTGGATGCCGCCTCTGAAAGTGCGGCAGCCGATCAACTGCTGGCCAGAGCCGTGATCCCGCTGGAACTCAATGAGGTCATAGCGGGCCGGGATCTTAGCCTCAAGGGCCTACTCAAACGCAGAGTCAGCCTGGATGAACTGCAGATCTTTACCCGGCAGATGTATTCCCTGACCCGCTCCGGCATTCCTATTCTGCGAGCCATTGCCGGGCTGGCGGAAACCACCCATTCAAAGCGGATGAAAGAGGCGTTGCAGGATGTCTCAGAGCAGTTGACCGCCGGGCGGCCGCTGTCGTCGGCGATGAACCACCATCCGGACGTGTTCGACGCCTTGTTCGTCTCCATGGTGCATGTGGGAGAAAACACCGGCAAACTGGAAGATGCCTTTTTGCAGTTGTCCGGTTATATCGAGCGGGAGCAGGAAACCCGCAGACGGATCAAATCTGCCATGCGTTACCCTATGTTTGTTCTGTTGGCGGTAGTGCTGGCACTGGTGATCCTCAATATTATGGTGATCCCCAAGTTCGCCGAAATGTTTTCCCGCTTCGGTGCCGAATTACCCTGGGCGACCCGGTTGCTTATCGGTACCTCCAACCTGTTTGTCAATTATTGGCCCTTGATGCTGGTGGCGCTGGTGGTAACTGTACTCGGGGTGAGTTATTGGCACAAAACCGAGCAGGGGGAAAAGCAGTGGGATCGTTGGAAACTGCATATTCCGGCGGTGGGTTCCATCATAGAGCGCTCGACCCTGGCTCGTTATTGCCGTAGTTTCGCCATGATGTTGAGCGCCGGGGTGCCCATGACTCAGGCGCTCAGCTTGGTGGCCGACGCCGTGGATAACAGTTATATGCACGACAGAATCGTCAACATGCGCCGCGGGGTCGAAGCGGGGGAATCCATGCTGAGGGTTTCCAATCAGAGTCAGTTGTTTACGCCTCTGGTGTTGCAGATGGTGGCGGTTGGGGAGGAAACCGGCCGCATAGATCAGCTACTCAATGATGCCGCCGATTTTTATGAGGGTGAGGTAGATTATGACCTCAAGAACCTCACCGCCAGGCTGGAACCTATTTTGATCGGCATAGTGGCAGTTGTTGTGTTAATCCTGGCCCTGGGTATTTATCTGCCTATGTGGGACATGCTCAATGTGGTCAAGGGAGGCGGCTGATGCCAAGCCAGCATCAGGCTGAGGAAGATCTGCTGCGAACCTTTGCCAGTATGGCGGCGCTGTTGATTCTGTTGATTATTTTGGCGGTGTTGGGAATGCGTTATTTTTCTGCTGTGGACAAGGTATCGGCCAGAGGGCTGCAGCTTGAACACCATAGGATGTTGAATGTGATAGCTATGGTGAGATCCCAGTGGTTGCGTTTGGGGCGCCCTGAACAGATGCAACTGGATTGGCAAACATTGGATCACGAGGTGCAGCCTAGTCCATTGGCAATGAATCCGGCCGGTTGGCCACAGGCACCCAGCCGGGATGACAAAGGCTGCGAGGTGCTTTGGCAGCAGCTTCTGGGAGGTATACCGGATAAGGCGGTGATTCAAGCTCAGTTTATCAACCGGGATCAAAGTTGCCGTTATCTGAGCCCTGCCGGTGACAGTTTGAGCTATCAGTTGGACACTGGAAGGGTCATTTTTTTGACGTCAAATACAGATTATTGACTAAATGGTTTTTTATCTTAACGGAGCTGCTAATATCCATGGCGAACAGGTGGAGGAAACCTAGATGAAACGACAGATGCAAGGCTTCTCGTTAATCGAGTTGGTGATAGTAATAGTTATCCTGGGCCTGCTGGCCGCAACTGCTATTCCGTGTTTTTTGAATGTGACAGATGATGCCGAGGATGCCAGCCTCGAAGGCGTGACGGGTGGCCTGGCTACGGCGGTGAGTTTTGTACGCTCCCAATGGGAGGTTGATGGTCGCCGTAATACGTCAGTGCTCCTCGATGGTATTTCCGTGTCTTTGGACACCCGTTTCGGTTATCCAACCGGCACTGGCAATACTTCGGCCACTTCCATGGATGATGCCAGTTGCCAGCAAGTGTTTAATACTGTGCTACAGAGCGCGCCCAAAAATGTGCTTTATACCGCTGACGCCAGAGAACAACGTTATACCGTCAGAGCCCTGGATGGTGCAGGTGTAAGTGCTACAGCCATTGACGGTACTTTAATAACCGGGCTGGATCTCTGTGTTTACCATCAGGTGGCATCATTGGCACTGAACCAAAGTTCAGGCGTGGCAACACCGGCGCCGGATCTCAACACCACAGGCGCCAAGGGTATTACCTATAACCCGGGAACCGGTCAGGTCTTGAGTTTCAGCAACTGATTGAATTGTATTTTTTGAACCAAAGGAAAGCGCTATGCGAAAACAACAAGGTTTCACCTTGATAGAATTGGTGGTGGTGATCATCATTCTCGGTATTTTAGCTGTGGTAGCAGCGCCCAAGTTTATCAATCTGCAATCCGATGCCAGGGAGTCCACTCTCCAGGGAATGAAGGCGGCACTTCAGGGGGCCAATGCCATGGTGTATTCCAAGGCAGCTATTCAAGGCAAAGAGGGGGCTACGACAGCTTCAATCATCCTTGATGATAAAGGTAATGCTGATGCCAGTGATGACATCAGTGCTAACGTTGCGTTTGGTTATATTCAGCAGAATCAAGCAGATTTGGCTGCAATTCTGGATATTGACTCAGCAGAGTGGGCCATTATCGAAGCACCTTCAGTTAAGACGACACTGAAAGGTGCAGCAATTATTCATCCAACAGACCTGACACCTTCTGATACTGCTAAATGTTGGGTGGAATATCTCCAATCCTCAGCAAAAGGTGCTTTGCCCAGCTACCATGTTGAAACATCAGGCTGTTAATCCAGAGGACTAAAAATGAATAAACAACAAGGTTTTACGCTAATTGAATTAGTGGTGGTGATTATTATTTTGGGGATCTTGGCTGTCACCGCAGCGCCTAAGTTTTTGAATCTACAGTCTGATGCCAGAGCTTCAACGATTAAAGGTTTGGAGGCTGCTATCAAAGGGGCTGATACCTTGGTTAACTCCAAATCCTTGATTGCCGGCAATGAAAAAGTTGCTTCGGATGCTTCTTCTGCTCCGAGTGTAATTGTGGATGCAGGGAACTCAGTGTTGTTGAACTATGGGCACGCACTTCCTCAATGGGCTGACTCTTTAGCCAATGCATTGGATATCAATGCTTCTGATAAAGGTACCTCAAGCGAATGGCTTTATGTTGAAGATTCTCAAGCCAAAACGATTTACTTTTATCCCCAGGGAAGTAACAGCCCCAAGGCCGCGAATGAACCTGGAACTTGCTATGTTGAGTACATCAACAATCTTACCTCATATGGGCCAATTACTGTGAATGCAGTTACTACAGGCTGCTAATAGCCCGTAGCTGAAAAGGCCTGCCATGCAGGCCTTTTTTACGTCAGGATTCAAACTATTGAGCTTATTTGCCATACTTGAGCGGGGATAGCGTTGGCGGGAAATCATATGGCTGCGACCAAGGGCACAAGCGCCCGGGGGTTTACTCTGGTGGAGCTGGTAGTGACTATCATGTTGCTGGCCATACTTTCTGTTGTGGTGCTGCCCAAATTGGTATCCTCCAGTAGTTACAGTGCCTGGACGCTGCGACAGGAATTGATTGCCGAGCTGCAAAAGACCCAGATGTTGGCTCTCAATAATCCCGACCGCTGTTATCGACTCACTATCAGCAGCGGCGCTTATCAACTCAGCCATTTGACCCAGGATTGCGCCACCCTTATCCGCAGTAATAGCGCCGAAAGCTTGCCGCGCAATACCCGGATACTGCTTCAAAGTAACGGCGCTGACAGTTTTCAGATCCAGTTCGATGCTTTGGGCCGCACTAACCTTGCCTGCAATGGCGCCTGCCTCTCTGTGGTCGCCGATGAAACCCTGACTATCGCCATAGAGTCCGAGGGCTATATCCATGAGGGCTAAAGCGCGGGGATTCACCCTGATAGAGCTGGTGATCGGCATGTTGGTGCTCGGTATCGCCCTGGTGCTGTTGACCAGTGTGCTGTTTCCCCAAAGCGATCACGCGGCGCAGACCCTGCATAGAGTGCGCAGCGCCGAGTTGGCTCAGGCTGTGATCAATGAAATCTGGGGCAAGCGTTATGATGAGCATAGCGGCGCCAACGGTGGTCTACCCGCCTGTGACGGTTTGGGCGGTGTCAGCTGTACCCGGGTTAGCGATTATGGCCCGGATGGTGAGAGTCGGGATCAATTTGACGATATCGACGATTACCACGGTCTTAACGAGCAGAGCCTGATGCTTAATGCCAGCCGGAATTATCTTGAACACTATCCAGGCTATCGCCTCAGCGTTCAGGTATCCCAGTATCAAGCCAACAGCAAGCTGGTGACTGTCACGGTAACCACCCCGGCAGGCGAAGCTATCCGTTACGACGTGCTGAGGAGTAATTTCTGATGCGCAGCAGGCAGAGTAAGGGATTTATGCAGCTCAAAGGACAGGTTTTCGCCAAGGGCTTTACCTTGGTGGAGTTAGTCACTGTGATCCTTATCCTGGGGGTTCTGGTGGTGGGTGTCAGCAGCTTTATTATCTTTGGTACCCGTATCTTTGTGGATTCTACCGCCGTTGACAGAGTGCTGGGCAGCAGCCGTTTCGTGATGGAGCGCCTGAGCCGGGAACTGCGTAATGCCGTGCCTTCCAGCCTCAGGTTGCAGTCCAGTTCTCAGCTGCAGTGTTTGGAGTTTCTGCCCATCAGTGCCAGCGGCAGCTATCTGTCATTGCCACTGGCGCCGGATGTCCAGGCGGACAATGCCACAGCATTTGCACCGGCAACGGCGGTTTCGGCCGGTGAACAATTGCTGGTGTATCCGCTGACCAATGCGGAGGTTTATGGCAGTGGCAGCAACAAGCGTCACGCTATAGAGAAGGTCACTGCCAACGGCTCACTGCTGACCTTGCAGTTTGCCGCTGCGGTTAATTTTGCCGAAGCCTCGCCGGCGAAGCGCTTTTATGTGGCCGGGCAACCTGTCAGCTACTGCTTTTCTTCCGTGGATGGCAGCATTCGCCGTTATAGCCACTATGGTTATCATGCCGGCCAACCTCTGCCCGATACCATGGGCACTGGAGCCTTGATGGCCGAAGGCTTGAGTAATGATATGGCCACCAACCCGGCGGTGCGTTTGTTGCCTGCGACTCTGGTTAACAACGCCATAGTACAGTTGCAGCCGCAGTTTGCTGTTGTCGGCGAGCAGTTTCAGTATCAACATCAAGTGCAGGTGATCAATGTTCCTTAGTCGAAATTATCACTGTTATGAGCAAAAGCATCAGGGCGGCAGCGCCTTGGTGATAGCCATCTTTGTAATATTGGTGATGTCGCTGTTGGCGGTGACTCTGTTGCGGGTTGGCGGCGACGCCGACGAGGGCGTCAACCTGGAAGTCTGGGGCTTAAGGGCGCTCAATGCTGCCAACAGCGGCGCCGATGCGGCCCTGGCCAGGCTGTTCCCCTTAAGCGGCGGCACTGCCGGTTGCGCCGCCGTGGGTTCAAGTTGGACGGTGCCGGACGTGACCGGGTTTCATGGCTGTAATGTCCAGCTCAGTTGCGAGACCTTAAGCCAGGACTCCATCCCGGGCAGTGCCAAGTTGTATCGTATCCGCAGCAAGGCGGTATGCGAGAGCGGCAGTTGTGGTGTGGGCGCGGCTGATGACAGTCAATGTCTGAGAGTGAGCCGGGTTGTGGAGGTGGAAGCCCGTGAATAGATACTTGTTGTGGGTTATCACCTTATGTTGCTCTTTTCAGGCAATGGCCTTTGAGGTTATTGATAATATTGAAATTTTCCCAGCAGTGGTGCAAGGGCATCATGGTAATAACAATCGGAATTGTAATGCGCAGGGTACTTCATCTCTAACCTTATATAACAATGCTAAAATCAATGGAACCCAAGGGATGGCATTGAAGTATTGCTCAATAAATAACGGGTCACCTACGGATGCGTGTGATGATGGTAACGGTGGGCGAATGCAATGCCAGATTGCCAGTTCTAGTGTTGGTGGCTTCAACCTTAATGCCAACGAAAATCGATTTAAGACGAGTACCAGTTGGAGCTCGATTTCTGATTGTGCAACCCTGACCCAGCAAAGTGCCGTGCAAAATATGTGGGGAAGGCTGTCAATTTATAGTGGATGTTCGGGCAGTTTTTCCAATGTATATACGGAATACCGCCTAAGAACAATGGAACTTGGCAGCAATGCACGGTTAACGCTAACGTCGGGGGATTATTGGCTGGAAACCTTGCAGCTTAATAAGGGCGCCCAGTTGGATGTGCAAGGTAACAGCCGCATTTTTATCTCTAATAATGCAGAATTAAATGGTGCGACTATTAACGTGGCTTCGGGTGGGCAATTGACCATAGTGGCCTACAATGACCTGACATTGAATAGCGATAGTACAGTTAACGGTTATGTATACGCCGATGGTACGGTGACCTTAAATAATAAAGCGGTGGTGAATGGTAGGGTAACCAGTCGCCATTTGGTAATGAATAGTGATACTCAAGTTAACGAAGTCATAGTGGATCCTCCACCGCAGGAACTGCATTGTTTCAAAGATTATTTTAATTCGGCTTCTCTATCGGCAGATGATTGGGCCATCAAGGTGCTGGGCAATTCAGTGCCGCCCAGCATAGTGGGTGGGCGTCTGCGTTTGACTCCTGCCCGGGGCAATCAGGCAACCTCCAGTACCTATCAGCGCTTGTTTCCGGCCGAAGGCAACCTGGTAACAGTTGAATTTGATTATTACGCTTGGTCGCCCCGGCGTGGCACCGGCGGTGATGGGGTGGCGGTGATCCTTTCTGATGCGGCTGTGACGCCGCAGCCGGGCAGTTTTGGTGGCGCCTTGGGTTATGCCCAGCGTAATGATGGTACCCCGGGTTTTGCCGGAGGCTGGTTGGGGGTGGCATTGGATGAGTACGGTAACTTTTCCAACCCCACAGAAGGGCGTGTCGGAGGCCTGGGGGAGATTCGACAATCTGTTTCTATTCGTGGTTCAGAGGCAGGTTCTTATCGTTACCTGAAGGGGACGAAAGATTCTATCAGTCCCGGTATTGATGTTCGAGGCTCTAAGTCTCCTGCGCCGGGGCACAAGTATAAGATTACTGTAGATTCCCGTCAGGCCAATATGGCCATGGTGTCTGTTGAGCGAGATACAGGTGACGGTTACCAAACTCTGGTGAGCCCTTTCAATGCCCGTAACTTTCCTGGACAAAGCCGTGTGCCGACAGATTTTTACCTGTCGCTTACCGGCTCTACCGGTGATGCAAACAACAACCATGAGATAGACAATTTCCAGGTTTGTGCCCTGGAGTCAAAACCCGTGGGCGAGCAGGTGCATCATTTTGAGTTTGATTACAGCAGTGCGCCTTTTACCTGTCGCGCCGAACCCATCACCTTGAGGGCCTGTAAAAATGCCAGCTGCTCAGAACTCTTCACAGGTACTGTCACCGCCAATTTGAGCCCGAATCCTGTCAGTAACGGCCGTTGGTTGCCGGCAAGTTCGGTGACTTTCAATGGCGGCAGTACCCAAATTCAGCTGCAAAAGTTTGATCAAACGCCGCTGACACTGGGGGTTTCCTCCTCGACTCCGGCCACCCGTCCCGGCAGTGATACCCTGTGCCGAAGTGGCAGCGGTCCCTTGAGTTCGGTCGCCTGTCGCCTGAGTTTTGCCGAGAGTGGTTTCATCTTTGATGTGGCAGATAAGCTGGCCAACAAGCCAGAGACGGGAGTGCTTGTTAAGGCGATGAAGTCAGATGGCACAGCCCAGTGTGTACCGGCCTTTGCCAGTACCAACAAGACGCTTTCGTTCTGGAGTGAGGCGCTGTCGGTAGTTGTCGGTTCACCCAAGGTGCAACTGAAACCGACAGGCGCCCTGAGCTGGCAGGATATAGGCAGCAGTCAAGCTGCCGCCACGCCGCTGACCTTGGCCTTCGATAGTCAAGGCCAAAGCCGAATCGATATCAATTATGCCGATGCCGGTCGGGTCGAGTTAAACACCCTCTATACGGGAACGACCAGCGAAGGGGATGCCGGGCTGGTGATGCACGGCGCCGATGATTTTGTCAGCTTCCCGTTGGGATTCTGTATCGAGGTAGAGCAATACTGCCAGGCCGCGGATGCCTCCTGTGCGCCTTTTCGGCGAGCGCAGGAAAATTTCCCACTTAGCATCAGCGCCAAAGCCTGGGCGGATAATGGTAATGCCGATCTCTGTAAAAACCTTACTACTCCGTCCTATCAACAGGCGGGTCTCTCTTTATGGCATAAGTTGATTGCACCGGCTTCAGGTCAACCCGGTGAACTGCAACTGCAGCAGTATGATCATCTGCGCCAGCAAACGCCTGAGAATAACCGGCTCGCTCAGGCGGTCAGTGAGGTTGGGGTGTTTGAATTCGGCGTCACGGCGCCTTTGCCCTACGAGGGCAGTGTGACCTTCCCGAGTTTGGTGGCCAGTGCTTATTGGCAGGGGCCGAGCGGCAAAACCAAAATGCCCGTCGGGCGTTTTGTGCCGGCTTTTTTCCGAGTCGATGAAGCCAGTTTGCTGCCGGCCTGTAATGGTTTCAGTTATATGGATCAGCCATTTGAAGTCAGTTATAAAGTCAGCGCCTTGGCACTGGATAGGCAAGTGACCCAAAATTATGTCGGTGATTTTGCCAAGGCTTACAGTCATTATCAGGCAGTCAATCAATTCGACGGAGTGGCCTTGGACAGCCGGGTTTCGGGGGGCGAGATCACTTCAGATACCTGGGTGGATGGCCTGGCTGAGTTCCAAGGGCAACTCAAGTTTGCCCGTAAGGACCCGGTTGCAACAGACGGGCCTTTCCCGCTTTTGGATATAGGCCTGGAAATTCAGGATCCGGACAAGCTTGCCAAGCTGCAGGGGAGCAATATGCAAAGCGATTTCAGCGGTGACTGCTCAGTGGCAGGCAACTGCAGCGCCGTGCGTCTTGGTAGCCAAAAGATGCGCCATGGGCGTTTGCTATTGGACAATACCTTTGGCCCGGAAACCCAAATCTTGAGCATGGCGGCGAGGACAGAGTATTGGGATGGCAGTGGCTGGCGTTTGAACGAGCTGGATAACTGCAGTGTGTTCAACACGCCGCTTGAATATCAACAGGATCAACTCACCCTGGGTTACCGCTATGAACCTGTGCTCAGTGCCGGGCAGAGTATTAGCCGCTTCGCCAGCGGCGGCAACACAGTCACTGCCTTTGGCGGTGAATTTGAACTCTTGTGGCGTGCGCTCGGAAGCTCCGGCTATCGCGGTAAGGTGACGGCGCCGCTCAAAACGCCTGAATGGTTGCAGTGGTACTGGAATTGGAATGGTCTCAATGACGGCACACTTAGCGACCCCAGAGCCAGTGCCTTCTTTGGCCGCTATCGCGGCAACGACAGGATCATCAGTTGGCGGGAAGTTAACTGAAGCCGAATAACAACAGTGTGAAGCAACTCACTAAAGCGCCAAGATGTAGATAATTTAACTTTGTCTTCAACTCACATTGAGCATAATCGACAGCCTCTGCTGTATTTGGCTGATTAAATTATGTTGGAAGCGCTTGCGGGTTTGGGGTGGATCTGGTCTTTGGGGCTGATCCTGGCTGTACTTTTTGTGTTGGCATACGAGTTCATCAATGGCTTCCACGACACCGCCAATGCGGTAGCCACTGTGATTTATACCAATGCCATGCCGGCCAGAGGCGCAGTGCTGGCCTCGGCGCTGTTCAACTTTGCCGGGGTGTTGCTGGGGGGGCTCGGTGTGGCTTACGCCATAGTGCATCTGCTGCCGGTCGGGCTCTTGTTGGACATGGATTCCTCCCAAGGCCTGTTGCTGGTGTTCTCCCTGCTGTTCTCGGCCATCGTCTGGAACCTGGGTACCTGGTTCTTCGGTATTCCCGCCTCCAGCTCCCACACTCTGATCGGCTCCATCATGGGTGTCGGTGGTGCCTATGCCTGGCTCAACGGCCAATCGCCGCTGGATGGCGTCAATACCGGCAAGGCAATAGATATCATGCTCTCCTTGCTCTTGTCTCCAACCCTGGGCTTTATTCTGGCGGCGATTTTGCTGTTGGTGATGAAACGTATCTGGCGTAAGCCCAAACTGCATCGCACTCCGGCAGAGCAGATGGCGGTCAATGGCAAGAAGCACCCGCCATTCTGGGCCCGGATTACCTTGATAGCTTCAGCCATGGGGGTGAGTTTCGCCCATGGTTCCAACGACGGTCAGAAGGGCATAGGCCTGGTGATGTTGGTGCTTATCTGCATGGCGCCGGGGTATTTTGCCCTGGACTTGAACAGTCAAAGCTTCGATATGGATAAGGCTCAGGATGCCAACCGGCGCATCATGGCCCTGTATGAGCGCAACCCGCAGCTGGTGGCTAATCTGGGTGAGCACGCCGCCGACAGTCGTTGTCAGGACTCGGCCATAGCTTCGATGCAAAGCCTGGATAGGCTCCTTGAGCAAGGGAATACGGTTAAACAGCTGACCCAGGAGCAGCGCCGGCAAGCCAGGCAGTTGATCCTTTGTATTGATGACAGCACCCGCAAGTTGGCCAAGCAGCCATTGCCCGCTGCCGAAGTCAGTCAGTTAAAACATTGGCGTGGTCAGCTTAACGCCATTACCGAATACGCGCCGCTATGGGTCATAGTGGCAGTTGCCCTGGCACTGGGTTGCGGCACCATGGTGGGCTGGCGCCGGATTGTGCACACGGTTGGCGAGAAGATCGGTAACGGTGGCATGACCTACAGTCAGGGTATCGCCGCGCAGTTGACCGCCGCCGGTTCTATCGGTATCGCCAGTATGACAGGCATGCCGGTATCTACCACCCATATCCTGTCTTCGGCCGTGGCCGGCACCATGGTGGCCAATGGCTCCGGAGTACAGAAAAACACTATTAAACAGATCCTGTTAACCTGGGTACTGACACTGCCTATGACCATAGTTTTGTCGGCCGGGCTCTTTATGTTGGTGCAAACCTTTTTTGCTTAATAAGCACACAAATCATGTCAAGGGATTGGCATGATCCAAGCTTTTGGCAACTTTATCTCAGCGCATTGCGACAGCTTTTACAGATATATGCCAAAAACCCTCACGGATTAGCGAATGTTAACCCCGCGAGTCTTGTGGAATGCCGGAGGCATTGATAAAGTTAGCTGATTTTCATTTCTTCTGACTCCACAGAATACAGGCTAGTTACATGTTCAAGAAGCTGCGTGGCATTTTTTCTAACGATCTGTCGATCGATTTGGGTACAGCTAACACTCTCATTTATGTTCGTGAAGAAGGCATTGTATTGAATGAGCCTTCCGTGGTCGCCATCCGTGGTGAACGAAGCAGCTCTGGGCAGAAATCCGTGGCCGCAGTCGGTACTGAGGCGAAGCAGATGCTGGGACGTACCCCCGGCAATATTCAGGCCATCCGCCCAATGAAAGATGGGGTTATCGCCGACTTCTATGTAACCGAAAAGATGCTGCAGCACTTTATCAAGCAAGTGCACAACAACAGCTTTTTCCGCCCAAGCCCTCGGGTACTCGTGTGTGTGCCTGTAGGTGCCACTCAGGTTGAACGCCGCGCGATCAAGGAGTCAGCTATGGGTGCCGGCGCCCGTGAGGTTTACCTGATTGAAGAGCCAATGGCGGCCGCCATAGGGGCCGGCCTGCCGGTTTCCGAAGCCACAGGCTCCATGGTGGTGGATATAGGTGGTGGTACCACTGAAGTGGCCATCATCTCGCTCAACGGCGTGGTTTACTCCTCTTCCGTGCGTATCGGAGGTGATAAGTTTGACGATGCCATCATCAACTATGTGCGCCGCAATTACGGCAGCCTGATTGGTGAAGCCACAGCCGAACGCATCAAGCACACAATCGGCACGGCTTATCCAGGCGATGAAGTACTGGAGATTGAAGTGCGCGGCCGTAATCTGGCCGAAGGGGTACCGAGAAGCTTTACCCTGAACAGCAATGAGATACTCGAAGCGCTGCAAGAGCCGCTGTCGGGCATTGTCAGTGCCGTGATGGTAGCACTGGAGCAGTCGCCTCCAGAGTTGGCGTCCGACATCTCTGAGCGCGGTATGGTGCTCACAGGTGGTGGTGCCTTGCTGCGGGATCTGGACCGTCTGCTGATGCAGGAAACCGGGATCCCTGTAATGGTCGCCGAAGATCCGCTTACCTGTGTGGCCCGCGGCGGCGGTAAAGCACTGGAGATGATCGATATGCACGGCGGTGACCTGTTCTCAGAAGAAAACTAATACTTTCCAGCACAGGCGGTATCTTACCGCCTTAGCTTTTCTATGAAGCCTATTTTTGTTCGCGGTATTTCAAATCAGTTCAGGTTGACACTGGCAGTGCTCATGTCGGTGATCCTGCTGGTTGCCAATGATCGTCTCGAACCTGCGAGACAGTCGCTGGCATCCTTACTGAGCCCTCTACAGTACCTGGCCAATGTGCCCGGTGAGCTGCTGGATTGGTCTGCCCAGAGTCTGGCGACCCGTGACATGCTGGAGAAGCAAAACAAAGAACTCTTGCGCCAGCAACTGCTGATGAGTGAAAGACTGCAGCGTTTTGAACACCTGCGCCAGGAAAACCAACGTCTGCGTGAACTGCTGGGCTCGCCGGTGCATATGGACTCACGCAAGATGGTGGCCGAGGTGATGGAAGTGGCCAGCGACCCCTTCCATCATTATGTGGTGATCAACCACGGCAGCCGCAACGGCGTGTTTGTCGGTCAGCCGGTGGTGGATGCCCAGGGGGTTGTCGGCCAAGTGGTACAAGTCAGCGAACTCACCGCCAGGGTGTTGCTGCTCTCCGACCCCAAACACGGCTTGCCGGTGCGTATTACCCGCAACGATGTGCGCCTGATAGCCAACGGCATAGGCGAGCTCGATGAGATAGAACTCAGACACGTGGCCAAGAGTACCGACATCAAGGTCGGCGATTTGCTGGTGACTTCTGGGCTGGGCAACCGCTTCCCGGAAGGTTATCCGGTGGCACGGGTGATTTCGGTTTCCCGGGACGATGGCCAGAGTTACCTCAAGGTCACGGCGCAGCCGCTGGCGGCGCTGGACCGAATCCGTTATCTGCTGCTTATCTGGCCTGAAGACCATCCCGGCGCCAAGCCTGAGTCACAAGAGCCGGCTGCAATCGACGCCAACAGTGGAGCCGAATCATGAGTCTGGAAAATGCCAATGGCCGTTTGGCGGTATGGCTGACCCTGCTGCTGGGTATGCTGCTGCAGATCATGCCGGTACCGGAAATGTTCAGCGCTTGGCGCCCCGATTGGTTGGTGCTGGTTATGATCTATTGGGCCGTGGCACTGCCCCACAGATACAATATTCTCACCGCCTGGGTGTTGGGGGTGCTGCTGGACATTCTCCTGGGGGCTACCCTGGGGATCCGCGCACTGGCCATTTCCCTGGTGATCTATGTGGTGGTACTGCACTTTCAGAAGTTGCGTAACTTCCCCATGTGGCAGCAGTCTTTGGTGATCGCCAGCCTGATCTGCTTCTATCATCTGATTATTTTCTGGGCCCAGTTTGTGGTATCAGGGGCGCATTTCACCATGGAGCTATTCCTGCCTTCCCTGTCCAGCCTGGTCATTTGGCCTTGGGTCTTCTGGATACTGCGCCGCGTCAGGCGCCACTACAAGGTACGTTAATATGCCGCTGATTTTGGCCTCAGCCTCCCCCAGACGCCGCGAGCTTTTGGCACAGCTGGCGCTGGGAAATCCGAACTTTGGTTTTGAGATCCTGCCCGCCGATATCGACGAGAGTCATCAAGCCGGGGAAACCCCGCAGCAGTTTGTCAGCCGTTTGGCCGAAGAGAAGGCGGCTGCAGGTTTAGCCCTGTGGCGCGGGAACCCTGAACATCAGCAAGGGTCTGATACTCTAGTGCTGGGCTCAGATACTATAGTGGTATTGGGCGACAGAATTTTGGGTAAACCCATGGACAAGGCCGATGCCTGCGCCATGCTCAAGAGCCTGAGTGGCCGCAGTCATCAGGTGATGACTGCCGTGGCCTTGACCGATGGCAAGCGCACAGAGGCGGCTCTGGTGGTCACCCAGGTGTACTTCTGCGACTTGAGCGATGCCGATATTCAGGCCTATGTAGCCTCGGGCGAGCCCATGGACAAGGCGGGAGCCTATGGCATTCAGGGGCTGGGTGGCAGCTTTGTCGCCAAGATTGAAGGCAGTTATTCGGCGGTAGTGGGCCTGCCCATGGCTGAAACCCGCTCGCTGTTGCACAAGGCCGGATGTTTGTAAGCTCGCTTACACAAACTGACGAATTTTTAGCAGCTTTAACGCCCGCCAGTCGATAAAATCAATGAATTAACATCCAACAAGGGTAAATCGTGAATACCAGTCGCACAGTCAATAGCAAGGCTCCGCGGAAGATGGGGTCAGAACTGCTGATCAATGTGACGCCCACGGAAGCGCGAGTCGCATTGGTAGAACACGGTGTCCTGCAGGAAGTGCATATCGAGCGGCGTATGAAGCGCGGCCTGGTGGGCAATATCTACAAGGGCAAGATCAGTCGGGTTTTGCCCGGGATGCAGGCGGCATTCGTCGATATCGGCCTGGAAAAGGCGGCCTTTCTGCATGCCTCGGACATAGTGCCGCACACAGAGTGCGTTGCCGATGTGGAAAAGGGCAACTTCGTGGTGCGTGATATTGCCGAGCTGGTACGTCAGGGCCAGGACATCATGGTGCAGGTGGTCAAAGACCCCCTGGGCACCAAAGGCGCGCGGCTGACCACAGACATTACCCTGCCTTCCCGTTACCTGGTGTTTATGCCGGGCTCAAGCCATGTGGGGGTTTCCCAGCGAATAGACTCCGAAGAGGAGCGGGCGCGGCTGAAGAAGATTACCCTGCCTTTTGTCGACGATGACGGCGGCTTTATTATTCGCACCGCGGCCGAAGGCATAGGTGAGGATGAACTGGCGCAGGATGCTGCTTTCCTGCGGCGGGTGTGGGCCAAGGTCAGCGAACGGCGTAAAAGGCCCAAGGCCACGCTGCTGTATCAGGACTTGGCCTTGCCGGTGCGAATTGTCAGGGACTTTGTCGGTGCCGAGCTCGATCGCATTCAGGTGGACTCGGGCCACACCTTCGAGGAACTGCTGCATTTCGCCCAGGAGTTCATGCCGGAAATTGCCGATAAGATAGAACACTACAGTGGCCCGGCGCCGATTTTCGATCTCTACGATGTGGAGAATGAGATTCAGCGGGCGCTGGAGCGTAAGGTGGAACTCAAGTCCGGCGGCTATTTGATCATCGACCAGACAGAAGCCATGACCACTGTGGACATTAACACAGGGGCCGTTGTCGGCCACCGTAACCTCGAAGAAACCATATTCAACACCAACCTGGAAGCGACCCAGGCGATTGCCCGTCAACTGCGGCTGCGTAATCTCGGCGGCATCATCATTATCGACTTTATCGATATGCTGCAGGATGAGCACAAACAAAGGGTGCTCAACAGCTTGGCCACGGCACTGGCCAATGACAGGGTCAAGACCAATATCTCAGGTTTCTCCGGCCTCGGCCTGGTGGAAATGACCCGTAAGCGTACCCGCGAGAGCCTGGAGCATGTACTTTGTGGCGAGTGTCCTGCCTGCCGTGGTACCGGCTCGATGAAAACAGTGGATACCGTCTCCTTTGAGATCTTCCGCGAGATCATCCGTCTCAACCGCACCTATGATGCCGATGAATTCCTGATTTACTGTGCCCCTGCGGTACACGCCTGCCTGTCCGATGACGAGAACCACCTGGTGGCTGAACTCGAAGTCTATATCGGCAAGCGTATTCGCATTCACTGCGAGCCCATGTATGTGCAGAGTAAATATGATGTGGTGATGGTCTAGTGCGGCTGTCTTTTTGCCCTCGAACCCTTGGCCGCTATTGCTGGCGCACTTTGGCCGTGACCTTGGTGCTGTTTGCCTTGATGGTGAGTCTCATCCGCGGGCTGTTGCCGCAACTGGATGAAGCCAAGCAGCAATTGGCCGACTATGTCGAGCGCGAATATGGCGTCGAGGTCCAGATAGGCAATCTGTCGGCCCGCTGGCAGGCCTTCGGCCCGGCGCTGACGGTTGAGGACTTGGTGTTGCCGCCGCAGGAGCGTTTGCCGGTGACACTCATGATCGACAAGGTCGATGTCAAACTGGATTTTTGGCAGAGTCTGATGACCGCCGGCCCGCAAGTGGAAGACGTGATCTTCGACGGGGTGCAACTGGCGCTGGATCTGGATCATCTGGGGCAAAAATCGACCGCGACTCTTGATACTGAAAGTAAACCTGCCCCAGCCACCAATATCGATTGGCTCTACGCTTTGCTGCTGGAGCAGCTGGACCGTTTTTCTATTCGCGATGCCAGTGTGCAACTGCTGTCCAGCAGCCATGATTATCGTCCCATTCATCTGCGGGACCTCAGTTGGCGCAACAGCGGCAAGTTGCATCAGGGCAGCGGCGCTCTCTATTTGGACGAGCTGGCAACGGCGACCGAACAACTCACTCTCAGGCTGGATCTCAAGGGCGATGGCTACAAGCCTGATAGTATCAAGGGCCAGGCCTATCTGCAGGCGCAGTCGCTGGATCTAGGTAAGTGGGCCTCGCGCCAGCCCAATCCCTACGATCCGCAAACCAAGCTGCCACTGGAGGGCGTGATTAACCTGGAAGCCTGGATTGAGTTTGCCAACCGTGGCCTGGAATCCGGGGTGATCAAGCTGTTGCCCAGCTGGCTGCGCTGGTCGCTCAGAGATGAGCCACAAAAATTTGCCATAGACGGTGGAGTGATCGCCTGGCAGCCCATAGCCGACGGCTGGCGCCTGGACAGCAGCGAGCTCAAGCTGGCAACCAATGACAAGCCTTGGCCCAAGCTGGAGTTTCACGCCATGGAAACCGCCGGGGTGCTTTATGGCAAACTCAATGAACTGCAACTCGATGGCTTGTTGCCGCTGTTACCGCTAGTTCCCGGCATGCCCTTGGAAGGCTTGCGTACCTGGCAGCAACTCAAGCCTCAGGGCAAGCTCGGGCCTTTGGCTATCTATCGCCCCAAGGACGGTGAACTGCAGGCCAAAGTGGCGCTGGAGCGGGTTAGCTGGCAGCCTTCCGAGTCCATCCCTGGCAGCACACCAATCGATCTTTCCCTGGGATGGCGGAACAATTTCCTCAGCGCGGCATTGCCTAGCCAGGACTATAAACTGGACTTTGGCGATGGTTTCAAGGCGCCGCTCAGTTTTCGCGCCGATGCCTTTGAGCTGGGCTTCTCGCTTGAGCGCCAGGCGCTGGTGCTGCCGGCACTACATCTGGGCAATGACGACATCAGCCTGGACGCCTCGATGCGTTTGCTGCTGGCCGACAAGCCACACCTGGCGCTGTCTTCCCGGGTCAAACTACTCAACGCCGCCAATGCCGGGCGTTATTTCCCGCGCCATGCCATGGGTGAGTCGCTGGCCGATTATCTGGAAGGCGCCCTTAAGGCCGGTCGTAGCGATGATGCCGCCGTGGTCTGGTACGGTGAGTTGGCCGGATTTCCCTATCAAGATCATTCCGGGGTGTTTCAGGCAGGGTTCAATCTGACCCACGCCGAATATGCCTTCCAGCCGGATTGGCCGGCGGTGACAGATTTGAGTCTCAAGGCGCTGTTTGAAAATGCCCGGATGGATCTCTGGGTCAACAAGGGCAAGCTGTTGAATGTGGCGGCCGATGGCGCCCATGTCTATATCCCCAAGATGGATCACCGGAGTCTGCTGCGGGTCGAGGCGCAACTGGCGACTCAAGGGCAGGATGCCACTGAGGTGTTGCAGCGCTCGCCGCTTAGAGACAGTGTCGGTATCACCCTGGATGTGGTGCAGGTTCAGGGGCCTGTCAGCGGCAAGCTGGATTTGAGTATTCCGCTCTATGACGGTGAAGAGGCGCAGATCCTCGGTGATGTCCAGTTTGCCGGGGTGCCGATTTATATCCGTGAGCCAGGGGTGCTGCTGGATAAGGTCAGCGGCAAGGTGAGTTTTCATAACGAGGTGGTCAAGGGTGAAGGCTTGAGTGCCAGCCTGTTTGGCCAGCCGTTGCAGTTTGGGTTCGATACCGGCAAGGTCAATCAGAATATGGGGCTCAATGCCAGGCTCAAGGGCCAGTGGAACCTCGCCAACTTGCCGTCCGAGCTGGATAATCCTTTAAGCGATTTTTATCAGGGCGCGTTGGATTGGCAGGGGAATCTGAAGCTGATCTTTGATGAGATAGGCTATCGAATTCAAGCCAATGTTAATGCCAATCTCAAGCAGACAGAGTTGCTGTTGCCGCCGCCTTATCAAAAGGCATCTGGGCAGGCGCTGACGCTCAAGGCCGAGCTGCTCGGTGACAACAAGACCAGCTCCCTGGGCGTGCGTCTGGGGGATAAGGCCGAATTCTGGGGTGGCTTTGATGCCGACTCAGGTAAGGGCCTGAAACACTATGACCTGCTGCTGGGGCGCCTCTATCGCAGCGGCGATCAGTTGCAGAAGCAGGATGGTCACTTACGGCTGGCCCTGGATGAGGTGGATTTTGCCCAGTGGCAGCCGCTGATCAACGCCTTTGTCGGCGGTGGTAACCATGACGAAAAGGCTGCTGGCGAGAGCCAAACAGCAGTTCAAGCCGTGACTCAAGCTAAGACCCAGGCCAAGACCCAGGATGAGACTCAAACCGAGAGCACGGCCGGCACTACAAGCATTGCAGCCGACAAGGTCTTCTTCCCTCCGCTCAAGGGGATAGAGGCCAGAGTGAAACAGCTCGAGCTACTGGGGCAGCGTTTTACCGAGTTGCAACTCAGTGCCCGCCCCGGAGAGCATGCCTGGCAGATAGAGGGACTGTCACCGGAGTTTTCCGGTCGGGTAGAGATCTATCCGGATTGGTACAGCCAAGGATTGAAGCTGGTAGCCTCGCGCCTGTACCTGAATCCGATAGCGGCAGCAGCGGCTGAGCCCGATTCCAAAGCGCAATCCGAGCCCGAGCCTGAAACCAATCTGCTTCAGGGCAGTGACCTGCCGCCGCTGGCGGTGGAGGTGGATGATTTCCGCTATCAGGATATGGCGCTGGGGCGTTTGTTGTTGCAGGCTAACCCGTCGGCGACGGGCTATCAGATCCAGACCTTGGCGCTCAGCAGCAACGATGCCAGTTTGCAGGGCAAGGGTGAATGGCTGAGCCGTGATGGTAACAACCGGACCCAGGTCGAGCTTAATCTCAAGGGAGATAAATTTGATCTGTTGGCTACTCGCTTGGGACTGGATCCCGGCGTGAAAGACTCGCCGCTGGAGGTCAAGGCCGAGCTCAACTGGCTGGGGGCGCCGCTGGCGTTTAATCTGGAGAGTCTCAGCGGTAAAGTACGTTTCGATCTCGGCAAGGGGCATATCGAACAGCTCAGTGACAAGGGGGCGCGGATCTTCTCTCTCTTTAGTCTGGACTCGCTTTTACGCAAGTTGTCACTGGACTTTACCGATGTGTTTGGCAAGGGCCTGTATTACAACTCCTTTGGCGGCGATCTGACCCTGGAGAACGGGGTGCTCAAGACCACCAATACCGAGATGGACGCCATTGCCGGTAACATGAAGGTGCGCGGCTATACCGATCTGGTTACCGAGAGCCTCAACTATGATATTCGCTTTGTGCCGCAACTGGCCTCCAGCGTGCCGACTGTTGTGCTGCTCAGTACCAGTGCCTGGACCATGGGCCTGGGGGCTTTTGCCCTGACCAAGGTGCTGGAACCCGTGATTGAGATTATTTCAGAGATACGTTTCCGCTTGACCGGCACCATGTCAGAGCCCAAGCTGGAAGAGTTGGAGCGAAAGAGCAAAGAGATAGAGATCCCTGAGTCTGTACTGCCACGGCAACCCAAGTCGGCGCCTGGGAAAGACCAGACTCAAGTGCAGGACGATGAGCCTGCGGCCTCGGATGCAGGCCAAGGAGATCAAATTAAGGCGGACAACAAAGCCAAAGCGCTTAACAGCGACCCAGTGAGGGCTGTTGAAGAGGGGGGCGGCGCTGAGGCTGAAAAACCTTTGCCTCAAGCCGATAAAGTCACGCCGCTGCCGCTCAAATCGCCGAGTGAACCCAAGACAGAAGTGCCAGTGAAACAGGAAGTCGAACATGCAAGTCAGTCTGCTACAGTGTCAGAGTTGCCGCGAGCCGGAACAGAACCTGCAATTTATCGTCTCGCAGCTTGAGACTCTTCCCCGCCAAGATAATGAACCCCAACTCGTGGTGCTGCCCGAGTGCAGCCTGCTGTTTGGCGGCCATGAGAGCATGCAGTTGGCCTGGGCCGGTGAGCCTGGGCAAAGTCCCCTCAAACGGCAACTGGCCGAACTTGCCACCCAATTTCAGGTATTCCTGCTGGCCGGCTCTATTCCGGTAGCCAGTGGCGATGGCCGGGTTTACAGCCGCTGTTATCTGTTTAATGATCAGGGGCAGGTACTCGGCGACTACGACAAACTGCATCTGTTTGACGCGGAAGTGACCGACGGTACAGGCCAATACCGCGAGAGCGATACCTTTTGCCCGGGTGAGCGGATAAGCGTGGTGGATACCCCTTTTGGCCGCATCGGCCTGGCTATCTGTTATGATCTGCGTTTCCCGGATCTGTTTCGGGCGCTGCGTCTGCAAGGCGCCGAGATCATCGCCTTGCCCTCGGCCTTTACCAAGGTGACAGGCGAGGCGCACTGGGAAGTGTTGCTCAGAGCCAGGGCGATAGAAACCCAGTGTTTTATACTGGCGGCGGCGCAATGGGGCCAGCATAATCAAGGAAGCCGCGAGACCTGGGGCCAGAGCATGATAGTTGACCCCTGGGGACGCATTCTGGCGCAGAAGGCCGAAGGCACAGGCTGGGTGCAGGCGCGTTTGGACAAGGCCGAGTTAGCGCGGGTGCGCAGCGCCATGCCCGTAGAGACACACAATAGATTTTTGCCGCCGCAACTGGGCGACGGCAAGCGGAAATAACCAACAAGGCCACAGGGCCGGATTGAGAGAGACCCAATGCCATTTTTAACCCAAGTGGGACAGAGTTTACTGCAAGAGGGACTGCACCTCGACGATCTGCAAACTTACCTGGAGCGAATCCACCAACACCAGGTGGATTTTTCCGATCTCTATTTTCAGGGCAGCCGTCATGAAACCTGGGTGCTGGAAGATGGCATAGTCAAGGAAGGCAGTTTTCATATTGAGCGTGGTGTCGGTGTCCGAGCCATCAGTGGTGAAAAGACAGGTTTCGCCTACGCCGATGAGATAACCCCCAAAGCCTTGGCTGCCGCCGCCGATGCCGCCAGAGGCATAGCCCAGACTGGGGGCAGCTATCAAACTCAGGCCTGGAAGCGCCGCGGCGCCAAGGCGCTGTATCTGAGTGAAGATCCGATAGCTGCACTGGAAG
>Ga0114983_1000222_pt1 | contig 23573 bp, 18 predicted proteins | sample Shrwel_input2_RT_FD_87182 | JGI IMG/M metagenome (GOLD analysis project Ga0114983, IMG submission 87182) | Subsurface microbial communities from deep shales in Ohio, USA - Utica-3 well 1 S input2 RT | ecosystem: Environmental > Aquatic > Deep subsurface > Shale gas/oil reservoir > Produced... | reverse complement strand
GAGAACAGGCAGCTTCCAGGGTGGCGTTATCGAGTGCCTCCAGGCAGGCGGCAACATTGTCGTGCTCGGCCTGACAGAGGAACTGCTCCGGTGCCATGGCGCTTGAGGAGGTACTCTGTTTGGCATCACCGATCAGGCGCTGGGCACGGCTCGAATAGAAGCTGCTGTCGGCAAGATCCTCGCGGAAAAGCGCCTGAAAGGTCTTGAAGCCCTCGAAGTGCAGGGTTTTGCACAGGCGAGTCAGGGTCGAGGCATTGACGCCATGATCTTGAGCCAGCGTCGAGATGTTGTTCAGACCGACCTGCTGAGGCTGGGCCAGGAAACTTTCCAGCAGCGTCAGCGCCCGGGCCGAAAGCTTGGGGAGCGGCGCGTTTCGCCAGTGCTTATCGCCCCGCCGCGCAGCCTCTACCAGGCGTGCCAGTGTCGCAAGGTCGTGAGGGGGAAGTGCATCTTCAGAGAGCGAGTCTTCGGGCGATGCTTGGGGTAATGGGGGCATCGGGTATCCTCTAGCCAGCACTTGGGTATGACGGTAATGGTAATCTTTGTTTGCATAAACGCAAATATATTTGCGAAATATCGGTTGTGAGGCCTGCCCCGTACGATGAGACATCCCCGGGGCCTGTGGTCGGCGTCGGCGGATGAGAAGACTCTGGCTGCAAGAGCGGGACGCGTTAATTCCGATTGAATAACATCTTGTGTTCAACTCTGCCGGGGTCGCGTCCACCGTCAAGATGGACCGCCTATGCCAATCCTTTCGCTTTATGAAGATCTAGGAGACATGTTCGCCTCATGCCAGATATCAGCAGTTTATCTCCCTTGATGCTCGGCACGCTTGGCAGTCTGGTGGCCGGCCTGATGACGGCCGTCGGGGCTTTGCCCGTTCTATTCGGCAGGATTCCATCGCCCGCCATGCGTGACCTGTCGCTGGGGTTTGCTGCTGGCGTCATGCTCTCTGCGTCTTTTTTCTCCTTGATCATTCCCGCCCTCGATGCTGCCGGTGGGCGATATGGGGAAGGAATGATCCCGGCGGCCATCGTGTCTGTGGCGATTCTTCTGGGTATTGGAGCGGTGGCACTGCTCAATGAGCTCTTGCCGCATGAACACTTCGAGAGCGGGCCAGAAGGGCCTGCGAGTGTGTCGCTGCGGCGGGTCTGGCTATTCGTCATGGCGATCACGATCCATAACTTTCCGGAAGGCCTGGCCGTGGGCGTCGGTTTCGGATCGGATGGGCTAAGCGGCGGGATGCCGCTTGCCATCGGTATCGGACTACAGAACATGCCGGAAGGCTTGGCAGTTGCCGTGGCACTGATGGGGGAGGGCTATCGGCGCCATCAGGCATGGGGCATTGCGGCTATCACCGGCCTGGTTGAATGCTTCGGCGGTCTATTGGGGGCGGGCATCACCACGCTGTCGTCATTGCTGTTGCCCTGGGGGCTTGCCTTTGCGGCGGGCGCCATGCTCTATGTCATCAGTCATGAAATCATTCCCGAAACGCATCGTAACGGTCACCAGAAAAAGGCGACCGCGGGCCTCTCGATCGGCTTGGTGATGATGCTCTTCCTTGACGTCTGGCTAGGTTGAGCCGGATAGGCGTACACGATGGTTGACCTCGGCGCTCAAAAGCTTCAAGGTGCACACAGTTGGTTAGCAAGCAGTAGAACGTCAGATGTAAGCGATCCCTTTGGTCGTGCTGGTGTATTTCTTTCTTGTTTACCCACTGCTCTATCGGGTAACACCCGGCAATTGTATCAACGCGCTAACAGCGCAAGGATCGTAAAAATGGCAACTGGCACAGTTAAGTGGTTCAACGACGCTAAAGGCTTCGGCTTCATCGCACCGTCCGACGGCGGCGACGATGTCTTTGCTCACTTCTCCGAAGTTAAAATGGAAGGCTTCAAGTCCCTCCAGGACGGTCAGGAAGTGACCTTCGAAGTGACCCAAGGTCAGAAAGGCCTGCAGGCTTCGAACATCCAGCCGGCGTAACGCCGCTGATCCTGGCATCGCCAGGCATTAGAGGCTTCTAGTCTCTGCAAACAAGGCCCGCGCAATGCGGGCCTTGTTGCGTCCAGGCCTTGGAATTGAAGAAGACCAAGGTCTATTACTCTGACAGCGGCTCGGACGCGCTGAGCGAGCTCCTCGGCCTAGACTCGCTTGATCTTGTAAGCCATGGCCGGAGGCACTCCTGTGGCTCACAGGCCTTGTCGATTTTACGACCGGGCCTACTAGGCTTTGATCACCGCCAGCCTGAACCAAGTCATTGATAAATAATTATTTATCTACTTGATCCTGTCATTGGTATCCAAGTAGACCCCCGCCTGCGCGAGCACCGCGATTAGATATCTCACACTCATTCGATGATGAAAATGATGATGTGAAATCCCAATAGTTTTGTAACCTAGTGAAAGCGATCTTCATTTATTGTAACTAAATTCCCTGGATGAAGGTGGCTACCCGACAGGTGGCTTGTGATCCGTTTGGCTGGCCGGGGTGATACAAAAAGATAAGAATATATGGCATTTCGCCAATACTGGAAACTGGTTTCAGTGGCGGTAGCGTGGTTTTATTTCGCAAGGGAGTACGTAATGGAAGAAATATTCCATGCTGGGGAAGTTCATAAAAGGGCCGTTGGAAAGTCTTATATTTCCATCAGTCTTTCTCTGTTGCTGTCAGTTATTATCTTGGCTTCCCAAGGCTGTGCCTTTGCGCCAGGAGGACATATAAGCTATGAGACTGACTCCCCTCCTATAGATGACTTAGTCGATATTAAGGCCATTACGCCTGAGCTCGTGGCGGCCTATCGGAAAGATATCAATGGCGACATTGCTAGCTTGGTTCCACCTGAGATTCAGCAAGAGCTCGATGACTATCAATACCTCGTCGGGCCAGGGGATATTCTGAGTATCATTGTTTATGATCATCCGGAACTTACCATTCCGGCCGGCGCCGAGCGCAGCGCTGCGGAAACCGGGAATACCGTACATCCGAACGGGACAATTTTCTATCCTTATATCGGTAGCGTTCGTGTTGCAGGTAAGTCGTTGGATGAGATTAGGCGGCTTATTACTACCAACCTGTCTAATTACATCAATGATCCACAAGTTGAAGTCAATATCGCCGCCTACCGTTCCAAGAAGGTCTATGTGAGTGGTGCAGTCACTTCGCCAGGAACGTTGCCGATTACCAGCGTGCCCTTGACGGTGCTTGACGCGATGAGTCAAGTCGGTGGCGCCACCGAGAATGCCAACTGGCACAGTGTGATACTCAATCGGAAGGGCGGTAAGCAGGAAATCTCCCTGTATGCCTTGTTGCGGCAGGGCGATCAGGCGCAGAACCTGTTATTGAAGGATGGAGATGTTCTCCATGTGTCGACTCTTGAGAATCAGAATGTCGCCGTGCTCGGTCAGGTACGCACCCCCGGTAATCTAGCCCTCGGCAATGAGCGGATTACATTGACAACGGCCTTGGCAAGAGCTGGCGGTGTCATTGAAACAACCGCAAAGCCCTCCGGAATATTCGTGATACGGGTGCAGCCTCCAGAGAGTGATAAGCTGGCTACCGTTTATCAGTTAGACATCAGCAATGCCGCTGCATTGACTATGGGAACTCACTTCCCGCTACAACCAAAAGATGTAGTTTATGTGACGGCTGCGCCACTGGCTCGCTGGAACAATGTTATCAGTCTGCTGTTGCCCACGGCTGTGCTTCCTATCACTATATCTGATGCCAACAATGGACTCGAAGGCCTGTAGTCATCAGTTAGCCAGTCTGTCTGGATCGTGCTAGTGAACAATCTGTTATTTATTGCTATAGGTTGATGTCTAAACAACATGTTTTATACCGTCGATCGGTTTTCTTTGCAGGTATCTATAAGCGAAGATTAACCAGGCACAAAGGCACCGTTATGACTAAGATGCAGCAGATTCCCAATGTGCCTCATGAAAATACAGATATAGACATTTCCCGCTTGTTAGCCATTATGCTGGATAATAAGTGGTTGATATTGTCTGTTGCATTCTTGTTTTTCCTAGGTGGGGCCGTTTATGCTTTCATGTCGACACCCGTGTATAGGGGAGATGCGCTGGTTCAGATAGAAAAGCGTTCTTCCGTTAACCCTCTCGGGGACCTAAAAACGGTGATGGGAGAAGAAAAGAAAAGTTCATCTGTAGAAGTTGAAATTCTACGCTCCAGGATGGTGTTAGGAAGAGTTGTTGATCAGATGAACCTTGATACTATTGTCGTTCCGCATACGCTTCCTCTCGTTGGAAAGTATGTCCAAAGGAAAAATATATCTCGCCCTAGCACTTCCTCAATACCAGCCCTGAACAAGTTTTTAGAGCGCTATAGTGATTATCTCCCTTTTTCCAATGAGATTGAGGCCTCTGTATGGGGTGGTGAGAGCATTAACGTTGGGCTTTTCTCGGTTGAAGATGCGCTACGAGGTCGATCTCTGACATTGAAATCCTTGGGGCAAGATGGCTATCAACTTCTGCTTGGCGATGAACTGCTGGGTAAGGGCGTAGCGGGAGAGAAAGCCAGCTTTATGGAGGGGGCTATAGAACTGCGAGTGGCAGAGATGGTGGCACCAGAGGGAGCTGAATTTACGCTGACCAAAGCACTGCGGTCGGTTGCAATACAGTCTCTAGCTTCCAGGCTCTCCGTCGCTGAAACAGGAAGTGGTTTCGTTGGCAATGCTGGTATGCTCCGCTTGACATTGACGGGTACGGATCGTGAGGAAATACGCCGCTTGCTGGACGCCATCAGTGAAAATTTCTTGATGCAGAATGTTGAGCGGCAGTCGGCACAAGTAGATCAGAGTCTGGCATTTATTGACGAACAGGCACCGGAGCTCCGTACCCAGTTATCCAGTGCCGAAGACAAGTTGAATGAATATCGTGTCAAGATGGATAGCGTAGATCTTGACTCGGAGTCTCAGTCAGTCATTGCTCAATTGATTGATGTGGAGAAAAAGTTGAGCGAAGTGGAGTTTCAAGAAGCAGAGATGGCGCAGCGTTTCACTCGGAATCATCCTGCGTACCAAGCGTTGATTCGGCAAAAAAGCTTCCTGAGGAATGAGCGAGATCGGCTTAATGCGCGTGTTGAGAAGATGCCCGCCGCTCAGCAGGAAGTTGTCAGGCTGACCAGGGATGTGGAAGTCACGCAAGCGATATATGTAAACCTTATAAATCGATACCAGGAGTTGCGTTTGGCAAAGGCCGGTACAATTGGCAATGTCCGTATTATCGATTCTGCTCAGGTTAGCCCAAGCCCGATTACGCCGAAGAAAATGTTAATTATAATGTCCGCCACTTTACTAGGTGCGACCTTGTCCATCGGTGTGGTATTGCTGCGTGCCTTTGTCAATAGAGGGGTAGAGGTTCCCGAGCAGCTAGAAAGTATCGGCCTGCCAGTTTATGCTACCGTGCCCTTATCGGATGATCAGTTGAAATTGGTGAGAAAAAGCAGAAGCCATTCTCGAAATGGAAATGTGATCAAAGGTATTCTTTCAGCCGAAAGCCCAACGGATATTGCAATCGAGGCGCTCAGAGGACTTCGAACTAGCTTGCACTTTGCCATGATGGAGTCAAAAAATAAATGCATTATGATATGCGGACCAAGCCCTGAAGTTGGCAAGAGTTTTGTGGCGATGAATCTGGCAGCTGTTTGTGCTCAAGCAGGTAATAGGGTCTTGCTTATCGACGCCGACATGCGGAAAGGGAATATTCACAAAGCATTCGGCGGGCATTCGGCAGAGGGGCTTTCAGATTTCCTGTCAGGGAAGGTTGAATGGAAGAAGTTGGTTCGTGATACGAGTATTGAAGGACTTTCTTATGTTTCTCGGGGCTTAGTGCCGCCCAATCCTTCAGAGCTTTTAATGCAGGACAGGTTTGGTAGTTTTCTGGAGGATGCTGGCAAAGATTACGATCTGATTGTCATTGACACGCCACCCGTTCTAGCTGTTACAGATAGCGTGATAGTGGGCAAGAAGACAGGGACTTCCCTCATGGTTGCGCGTTATAGGCATAACTCACCAAAGGAGATAAAGCTGGCGTTGCGTCGATTCGAGACCTCCGGCGTAGAAGTGCGAGGGTTTATTCTTAATGCGCTGGAGGGAAAGGCTAGGATTAACTACGGCTATTATAATTACGCCTATAAATAAAGTGTTTTTAAGGAATCTGATTTCTTGCCGGCTCCAAATGATAGTGTCCTGCATGATCACGTTGGAAAGTTTGGGTGGGGTGTGACGTTTTTTGTATAAGTGTCATACGGTGAATTCCTGGAAGATAGTGATAATTAAAATGAATCTAAAAGGAAAGAAAGTTCTCGTCACAGGTGCGGATGGCTTTATCGGCTCTCATCTTGTAGAAGCTTTGGTAAGTCAGGGATGTTCCGTTCGAGCCTTTGTGATGTATAACTCCTTCAGCTCCTGGGGATGGCTTGACCATTGTGAGCCCGGTGTTCGCAATGAACTGGATATATTTGCTGGAGATATACGAGACCCGAATGGTGTTCGCCAGGCCATGAAAGGGTGCGACGTCGTCTTCCACCTTGCTGCCCTCATCGCCATTCCCTACTCCTACCACTCGCCCGATACTTACGTCGATACCAATATAAAGGGCACATTGAACGTTGTGCAGGCAGCGCGGGATTTGGACGTGGCGAAGGTCGTGCATACGTCTACCAGCGAAGTGTATGGAACGGCACGTTACGTACCCATTCACGAAGAGCACCCTCTGCAAGGGCAGTCACCTTATTCCGCGTCGAAGATCGGGGCTGACCAACTTGCGTTGTCGTTCCAGCGTTCGTTCTCTACGCCAGTGGCGCTGATTCGTCCGTTCAATACCTATGGACCACGCCAATCGGCCCGGGCCGTGATTCCCACCATTATCACTCAGCTCGCATCCGGCGCGCGCCGACTGAGCCTCGGTGCATTGCACCCGACCCGAGATTTCAGTTTTGTCTCCGACACTGTGGCCGGCTTCATGCGCGTGGCGGAGTGCGATGCTGCCGTGGGTGAAGTGATTAATGTCGGCAGCGGCTTTGAAATCAGCATCGGGGATACCGCCGGCCTGATTGCCGAGCTGATGGGCTGTGAGATCGACATCGGCATCGATGAGCAGCGGTTGCGTCCTCAAAATAGTGAGGTGGAGCGGCTCTGGGCAAGCACTGAGAAAGCCCACCGATTGCTTGGGCACCAACCCGAGCATGGAGGCTTGGATGGATTGCGTCGTGGACTAGAGAAGACCATCGCCTGGTTCACCGAGAGTGAGAACCTGAGCCATTACAAAGCGCACCTCTATAACATTTAGGCGCTGTCTGGAAACTGCCTGAGCTCGCCGACGTTTCAGACAAGGTTAGCACCGATATCAAGCGCACTGCTGTTGTGCTGTTGAATAGCCAGGAGAGCCAGTGAGTGAATTTTTCGTAGTCGGGGGCGGTGGCCACGCCCGGGTGTTGATTCATGGGCTTCTGAAGTTGGGGCATCAGGTCTATGGCTATACGGCGTTGCACGATGAAGGAAGACTGATGGGCGCTCGTTATCTGGGCACCGACTTGTCATTTCATGAAATTGAGACTCATCGATCTGCATCTGCGGTACTTGGGATGGGGAAGGTATCGGTAGAAGGGCCACGGCTCGCAAGCTTCGAGCAATACCGGGCGCGTGGTTTCAGCTTTCCGGCCATTTATATGGTGGGCGCTACTGTGCATGACGATGTTCGTGCCGGAGCCGGGACCGTCATTCTGGATGGCGCCGTGGTAGTAACCGGTAGTCGCCTGGGGCAAGCCTGTATCGTCAATACCCGTGCCACGGTCGACCACGACTGCGAGCTGGGTAATGACGTTCATGTCGCACCGGGTGCCACTCTCAGCGGCGGTGTTGTGATTGGTGATCACTGCATGATCGGAACGGGCGCCAACATTATTCACTCCGTTCGGGTATGTGCGGGTTGTTTGATTGGTGCCGGTGCCACCGTGACCCGCGACATAGTCACTCCGGGGACTTATGTCGGCGTTCCGGCCAGGAGAATCTCATGAGCGCTTCACCTTCCACCTTCGTGATCGCTGAGGCCGGGGTGAATCACAATGGCTCCTTGGACATGGCCATCGAACTTGTCGATACCGCCAAGCAGTGTGGGGCCGATGCCGTCAAGTTCCAGACCTTCAAGGCTGATCGCCTGGTGACTCGCAATGCCGCTAAGGCGGCCTATCAGCATCAGGCCGTGCCGGGGTCGAACTCCCAGTATGCGATGCTGAAGGCCTTGGAGTTGACGGATGACGACTTCCGGCATCTTCATTCCCACTGCTTGGACATCGGCATCGAGTTCCTGTCCAGTCCCTTCGACGCCAGCAGTGCCATCTTCCTGGACGCGCTAGGCATGCGTCTGTTCAAGGTTCCCTCTGGGGAGATTACGAACCTGCCTCTCCTGAAGTGCATCGGAGGCTTCGGCAAGCCGGTAATCCTGTCGACCGGCATGTGTTACTTGGCGGAGGTCGAGGTTGCCCTGAACCTCTTGAAAGAGGCCGGGGCGGGGGACATCACGGTACTGCACTGCGTCACCGAATATCCGGCTCCCTATGCTGAGATTAACCTGCTGGCGATGAACACTCTCGCGAGTGCCTTTGGTGTCAGCGTGGGCTACTCCGATCATACGGCAGGTAATGAAATTCCTATCGCTGCCGTGGCCATGGGCGCCCGTGTGATCGAGAAGCACTTCACTCTGGATACCACCTTGTCGGGCCCCGACCATGCAGCTTCCCTGGCACCGGCGGATTTCCGCCAGATGGTTCAAGCCATTCGTCATGTCGAAAGCGCCCGTGGCGACGGCCGCAAGTGTCCGGCCCCTTGCGAGCGTCCCAATCTCGATGTAGTCCGCAAGAGCATCGCGACGGAGTGTCCGATTGCCGAGGGGGAAGTCATCACCCTGGAACACCTGGCATTGAAGCGGCCGGGGAGTGGGCTTGCGCCCAGCCAACTCGAGATGGTCGTGGGGCGCCGTGCGTCTCGCACCATCGCTGCCGATGAACTCCTCGGCTGGGGAGACCTGGTGTGAGCAGTCGACGTATATGGGTCCTATCGACCACTCGTGCCGACTATGGCCTGCTTTATTGGCTGTTACGCGAGATCGACGAGGACCCCGAGCTGGAGCTGATGCTGACGGTCAGCGGGTCCCACCTGTCGACCGAATTTGGTGAGACCGTTCGCGAGATTGAGCGCGATGGTTTCCGTATTCATCGCCGTCTTGAGGTACTGCTGTCTTCTGATAGCCGCACGGCGATGGTTAAAGCGATGGGACTGACCATGCTGTCCTGTGCCGAGTCCTTGGCGGAGGATCGCCCTGATCTGCTGGTGTTATTGGGAGACCGGTTCGAGATCGTACCGGTAGCACTCGCCGCGGTGGCGCACGGTATTCCTCTGGTGCACCTGCACGGTGGCGAAACCAGCCGTGGTGCCCTCGATGAGTACTTCCGTCACGCTGTCACCAAACTTGCCAATATCCATTTTCCTGCGACCGAGGTGTATAGGCGCCGCATCATTCAGATGGGAGAGGACCCGGCATGGGTGTTCAACTACGGTGCGCCGGGCCTGGATCACCTTCATCGCAGTGAGCCGGTTAGCCGCGATGCCTTGGAAGAGGTCCTCGGCATATCGCTGGACCGGCCAACGGCCATCGCGACCTTTCATCCCGCCACCAGCGATATGACGGCCGGCTGCAGGTCACAGGTAGCAAATCTGCTGGAGGCACTCGAGGCGTGTGACAACCTCCAGGTGGTTTTCTCCAAGGCCAATGCCGATATCCAGGGGCGGGATATCAATCTAGCGCTGGCTCGCTGGTGTGCAGATCATCCTGATCGCAGTCGCCTTTTCGACAACCTTGGACCACTGGTTTACCAGGGGTGCCTTCGCCATCTCGACCTGATGTTGGGTAACTCCTCAAGTGGTCTCGTTGAAGCGCCGTCTTTTGGGCTTCCTGTGGTGAATATCGGGTCTCGCCAGGAAGGTCGCTTAGCCGCCGCCAATGTCATATCAGTGGACAATCGAGTCGACGAGATTCGTCGGGGCATTGCCCTTGCCCTGAGCCCCGAATTTCGAGCGCAACTCATCCATCTGCAAAATCCCTATGATCGCTACGGCGATGGTTGGACCTCGCGACGGATAAAAGAAACCTTGAAGGTTGTTCCTCTTGATACCGGGGTGACCAAAAAAGGATTTATCGATGCCGCTATGGCAGCCGGGAACGAATGAGGGGAGGTTATACGATGTTCGACTCACTTTTGATTGATGAGCATCGCAAGGTCCTTGCGGCGTTACACCAACTGGAAGAGACCCGGCGTAAGATTCTCTACGTCACCAATGAGGAAGGCCAGTTGCGTGGGACACTAACAGATGGTGACGTGCGGCGTTGGATTCTGGGTGGTGGAGACCTGGAAGGGCAGGTCGGCGATGTGTGCAATCACATTCCCTATTCTGCGCGTGAAGGCTATCGAATGGCTGATATCGAAAGTGCCATGTCGACACACAAGATCACATCGGTGCCGGTGCTGGATGACGATAATTGCATCATCGATGTTTTATTCTGGGAAGACCTCTTCCAAAAGGAAGGTAGCATCAAGAAGCAGGAGCCCCTCGCGCTACCGGTTGTCGTCATGGCCGGTGGGAAAGGCTCTCGGCTTGCTCCTTTCACCAGCGTATTGCCCAAGCCGCTGATTCCGGTCGGAGAAAAGACCGCTATCGAGATGATCATCGACTCATTCGTCCAGTGTGGTGTCGATGATTTTTATCTGTCGGTCAATTACAAGTCGAAGTTGATTCAGGCCTATTTCGAGGAACTTGAACCGTCCTATAGCATTAGCTATATCCATGAGGAAAAGCCACTCGGGACGGGGGGTGGCTTGCATGCACTGATTGGTCGCTTTGAAGGCGATCTTATCGTGACCAATTGCGATGTCATTATCAAGGCTGACTACCATGCCCTGATGGCACATCACGGCCAGGAGAATAACGACATCACCATGGTGGTGTCACTGCGCCATTACGATATTCCTTATGGCATCTGTGACATTGTCGATAACGGCCAGCTCTGCGAGATGCGGGAAAAGCCCCATTACAACTTCCTGGTTAACACCGGACTTTATGTGCTCAAGTCCTCGGTTCTCAATCTGATTCCCGAGAATCAGTTTTACCACCTCACCGATTTGATCCAGGACGTCAAAGAGCGGGGTGGACGTGTCGGCGTTTACCCCATTAGCGACAAGGCCTGGTTGGATACCGGTGAATGGCAACAGTACTGCGAAACCATGGCGCAGCTACGCGCTTGATGCCTCTCCGTGACAGCCTCTGCATGTCCTTTGTTTGAAGGTGAACGCAATGATTGAAAGCCAACGCGTCGTGGCCATGATCCCGGCTCGCGGCGGTAGCAAGACCATCCCTGGGAAGAACCTACGTGATCTCAATGGCAGGCCATTGATTGCCTGGACCATTGAGTTGGCCTTGAGCCTCGAGGAAGTGGATCGGGTCATTGTATCCACGGACAGCGAAGAAATTGCCGCCGTTGCACGCCAATATGGCGCTGAGGCCGTTTCTCGCCCTCCCGAGTTGGCAACTGATACCGCCTTGGTCCTGGATGCTGTGCGTGATCTCGCGCATCGCCTTCATCAAGAAGGTGAGGACGCGGCCTATGCACTCCTATTGGAGCCGACGGCACCCCTGCGCCGCGGTATCGATGTGCAGTCCTGCCTGCAACGCTTACATCAAGATGGGTTGGACTCGGTGGCAACGTTCAAGCCCGCCGACCTGAACCCGCACCGGGCTTGGCGCATCCATGACGGGATGCCGGAAACCTTCGTAGAGGGCAGCGTGCCCTGGTTACCGCGGCAGCAATTGCCGGAGGCCTTTCAGCTCAGCGGCGAGGTTTATGCCTTCCGCCTCGACACGCTCGCAAAAGCGACGCGGGGCATGCTGTTCGGGCGGACCGGGGCTGTGATTGTCGATGGAAGGGCATCATTGGACATCGATAACGAACAGGATTTTCTTATCGCGGAATTCATCACCAGGGAGAGCCAGGATGAACAGATCTCTGCATGACTTACTCAATCTTGAGGGACGCACTGCACTAATCAGTGGTGGTGCCGGTCATCTTGGGCTCGCCATGGGTGAGGCGCTTGCCGAGCTAGGGGCCAACGTAGTGATTGCCAGCCGTGATGCCGAACGGTGCAAGGCGATCGCGGCTGGGTGGTGTGATCGTTGGCCAGCCGCGCAGCACCGGGGAATCGCACTCGATGTTACCGACCGGGAGTCGGTAGCCCGCTGCGTAGAGTATTTGCAAGACACTTGCGGCGGTCTGAATATCCTGGTCAACAATGCCTGGTCGGGCCGCAAGAACAGCTGGCAGAGCATTGATGAAGATGACTGGTACTACGATGTGGACATCAGTCTGAATTCAGTATTCCGGATGGTGAAACAGTGCCACCCCCTGCTAAAAGCCAGTGCTGGCAGCATCATCAACATCTCGTCCATGTATGGTCATGTGGCTCCCGACTACCGCCTTTATGAAGGCACTGACCATGCCAACCCGCCCAGCTATGGCGCGGCCAAGGCCGGTGTCCTGCAATTCACTCGCTACCTGGCCAGTTTTCTCTCGCCTGATGCCATACGTGTCAACGCAATCAGTCCGGGGGCCTTCCCGCATGCCATAACCCAGGATAACCAGGCCTTCATGGAGCGCTTGAAGAGCAAGGCCCCCGCAGGTCGCCTAGGAGAGCCAGAGGATCTGAAGGGAGTCGTAGCGCTGCTGGCAAGTGATGCCGGTGCTTACATGACGGGACAGAACCTGTGTGTCGACGGTGGCTGGGCGATCTGGTGAATCGGTGCATCAAGGATGAGCCACGAGAAGGGAAGGTGGGAGACGCGATGAAAGTATGTCTGGTCAACGATACCTCCGATGACCCGAATTGGGGCGCTCGAGCGACCTCTTTGGCGCTTCGCGAGCTGATTCATGAAGCAGGCGGGCAGGTCGAATCGACGCTGTATCAGTACCGTATTGGCATTGCGCAGACGGAGGATATTGCGTCAGTTCGAGACGCTGAGGTTCTATCAGGGCAGGTGGAAGATGTCGCGCCGAGCCGTTGGCAAGAGTTTGAGTCTAGAGCCCGCGAGGTCATGGATGGCGTCATCTTTCCGGAAATATATACCGCTCTGGCCATTAGTGACGTCGTGCTAGTCAGCGGCGAAGGCTGCATCTATGACTGTACCCGGCAAAGTCGCATGATCTACTTCATCGCCTATCTGGCAAAGCGCTTTTTCGGCAAGCCAACGGCGATAGTCAACCACAGTATTGTGATGAACGACCCGGTATTGAGGGAAATCGCCGACCATGTCTATCCGTTGTTGGATGACATCGTGTTTCGCGAGCCAGACTCGGCGTTGGCCTGTTCCCGCGGGCTGGGTCGCGTAGCGTCTGATGCCGCCTATCTGTACCAACCACAAGGCACAGAATGGTGGTCTCGGCTGGGATCACCTCAGGAATCGTCTCAGGATGAGAACGAAGGAGATATCTTGCGCGGTGGAGCCTTCGATCCGCAGGCTCCTTATGCCTGCATCGGTGGAGGTTCGGTGTATTTTCGTGGACTCAAGCCGGGGTTCGATGCGGTACCGAGCTTCAGCAAACTATGTCGAGCGCTGCAGGCATGTGTCGGGCAGGTCATTCTTACCGCTTCATCGGGCAAGGATCTGCGCATCATGGAGCCCGTTGCTGAACGCCTCGACCTGCCTTTGGCCGGTGTCAATTTGCCTATCCAATCGGCGGTAAATCTGATGGGGAATGCCCAGGTTTACATTGGCGCTCGCTGGCATCCCAGCATCTTTGCACATAGCGGCGGTACACCGGTCATCGCCCTGAATCGGCATACTGTCAAAATGGATGCCTTTCTCAAGCAGGCGGACATGCAGCAGAGCGCCTTCGATCCATTCGCGATCGAGGATCAGTTTGACGATCTGATGGCAGAGGTCAAAGCACACCTGCAGGCGGGAGAAGGGCTCAGAAGACGCTTGCGCAGCAGGGCGCTTCGGCTCGCCGGTATGGCGCGTGAGAACGTGCGTCTCCTGACCTAAGTCCGTTCTGTCTATTGAATCTCGTGATACCCAACTCCTGCCCTTAATTTAGAGGCTTACGCTCCATGGTCACGCGTGTCGGCATGCTGGGAATGAGTGATGGTAACGGCCATCCGTTCTCTTTCTCCGCGATTATCAATGGTTACTCAGACAATGGGATGCGTCATTCCGGCTGGCCAGGCATCTATGACTACGTACGTCGCCGCCATGGATCGGAATTCGGCGTGGGCGATCTGCGCGTCACCCATGCCTGGACCCAGGACGCCGAACAGACGGCGGCCCTATGCAGGGCCACAAGCATTCCGCATGCCGTCTCGTCACCCACCGATATGCTCGGTGTAGTAGACGCGGTGATCATCGCTCGGGACGATCATGCCTCTCACCGCCCCCTGGCCATGCCCTTTCTGGAAGCCGGTATACCCGTATTTATCGATAAACCTCTGACACTGGATCTCGACGAGTTGCGCTGGTTCACGCCTTACCTTGAGAGCGGCTTGCTTATGTCCTGCTCGGGAATGCGCTATGCCAAGGAATTGGACGCATGGCGAGCAGGACAGATCGATCATGGCGAGATGAGACTGGTTCGCGGAACCATCGTCAACGATTGGGAGCGCTATGGCGTGCATCTTCTGGACGCCATCCTACCGTTGATGCCATCACGTCCGATATCAGTAAGCGCCCTGCCGGCCGCCCATGACTCCTTGATCGTGGTGATGGGGGACGGTGTGCCGGTCCACATAGATGCACTCGGACAGGTGCCGGCGATGTTTCGCGTAGAACTGATGAGTAGCCACCATATCAGCTGTTTCGATATTACTGACAACTTCTCGATGTTTCGCCGCACTCTCTGGGCTTTCTGGCGGCAGATAGTAGATGGACATCCCGCGATTCCCGCTGTGGAGACAGTCGACGTCATTCGTACATTGATCGCTGGAAAATTAGCGCTCCAGAACCGAAAGGAGGTGTCATTAGGTGGATTCGACAACCTTTTATGACCTGTTTGATCTCAAGGGACGTGTAGCAATCGTGACAGGTGGACTCGGCATTCTGGGGCAGCATTTCTGCCAAGCTCTGGCGGAATTTGGTGCCAATGTGGTGGTGGCCGACCTGGATGGAGAGTCTGCGGAGCGATATGCGGCTGAGCTAGGACGGGATACGGGCGTGCGTTGTATCGGCCTGCCCTGTGATGTCAGCGACGAGGCTTCGGTGGAAGCACTAGTCACTAGCACGTTGGAGCACTTCGGTGCCATCGATATTCTTCACAATAATGCGGCCAGCAAGTCCGATGATCTCGGGGCCTTCTTCACACCGGTAGAAGAATACAGTCTGGCGGAATGGAGAAAGATAATGGCCGTTAATCTGGATGGAGTATTCCTGGTGTCGCGCAGTGTGGGTCGCCGCATGATTGAGCAGGGTAGGGGGGGGAGCATCATCCATACTGGCTCCATCTATGGCCAGTTAGGCAGTGACCCACGCATTTATCAGGGGTCTGAATACCTGGGAATCGCCATTAACACGCCGCCTGTCTATGCCGCTTCAAAGGCAGGAGTGTCTGGGCTGGCGCGGTATCTGGCCACTAATTGGGCGTCACACGGTATCCGGGTCAACACCCTGATTCCTGGTGGAGTGCAAAGCGGTCAGAACGCGGCATTCGTCGATCGCTACTCCCAGCGAGTACCGATGGGGCGGATGGGGCAGCCCGACGATCTAGTGGGAGCCCTCATCTTCCTGGCCTCGGACGCCTCGCGATACGTCACCGGTCAGTGCCTGTATGTCGATGGCGGACTCAGCGCCTGGTAGCTCACAAAAGATATTGATAACAATACAGAAGACTAGGTAGCGACGATCATGGCGAATAATCTTACCATCGTGATGTATCACTATGTCCGCCCCTTGAAAGAGTCCCGCTATCCCGATCTCAAGGCTCTTGAATCGGAGAATTTTCGTGGCCAGCTTGATTACATACAGCGTCATTACACAGTAGTGAACATGCAAGACGTCATTGCCGCAACCCGCGGTGAGGCCAGGCTGCCGGAGCAAGCCATCCTGCTTACCTTTGACGATGGCTATCGGGATCACTACGAGCATGTCTTTCCGCTGCTCGTTGAGCGTGGCGTGCAAGGGAGTTTCTTTCCTCCCGCTTGCGCGGTGCGTGAAGGGCGCGTGTTGGACGTCAACAAGATTCACTTCACCCTTGCCAGTAGCACCAATCCACAGCGGCTGATCGCCGAGATATTTGCCGTCATGGATGCTCACCGCAATGAATACGGTTTGCCCGGCAATGCGGAATGCTTTGATGCCTTTTCAAGAGAAAGCCGCTATGACAGTGCCGACGTGACCTTCATCAAGCGCATCCTACAGAAGGGACTGCCGGCGCCGATGCGCGGGCCTCTCATTGATCGCCTGTTTCGTCAATTCGTGACCAATGACGAGCGCGACTTTGCCGCAGAGCTGTACATGGATGATACCCAGCTGCGTGAATTGCTTGACGCCGGCATGTTCATTGGCAGTCACGGTGATCAGCATCTGTGGCTGAATACGCTTAGTGCCGACGAACAGCGGAGTGAAGTTGAGACCAGCCTGGAATTCATGGGTGATATTGGTGTGCCACAACATGATTGGGTCATGTGCTATCCCTACGGCGGTTATAACAATGCCCTACTGACGCTTTTACGGGAAAAGGGCTGTGCACTGGGGTTGACTGTTGACGTGGGTGTGGCAGATCTAGCTCTAACAGACCCTCTTTGCCTGCCAAGGTTGGACACTAACGACTTACCCAATTCGCTTGACGCCTGCTTAGCACACGGTGAGCCGACCAACGAAGGCCGGCATCTCGAGGCATAAACCCATATGAGTCGTCGTAACAGGACTGCCCATGACTAACATGATGAAACTACTTGCCGACCTGACGCCGCTCAATCGCGTGGTCTGTTCCAGCGACTTTGATGACACCATTCGCTACATGCAGGATATTCTACCATTTCGTGAACATACCTATTCGGCTGATAATCACTACAACGGTTGGATGATTCCCAATAAATGGGATATCAAGACCGCCAAAATCGGTTATCAGGGAAAAGCGATATACGAAAGCAGCCATCCGATGGCCGTCATGGCTCTCTCTATCCCGTTTAGTGGCACCGTCAATCGTGAGGAACTGCGGCGCCATCTTCATTACGATCACCGCTACCCCGATGCCGTCCCCTTCCACTTTCGGCAGCTCTTTCGCAGCTGGCAGAGAGACTGGGGCTTTTGTGTGCCGAGAACCTTCTACGACGCCCTCGAGGAAGGGGACTACGATGTCTTGATCGAGACTGAAGAGGCGCCCGGAACACTGCGCGTGATTGATTACACCCTCGAAGGAAAATCGCCTGAAACTATCATTTTTGCTGCCAATCTGGACCACCCTGGTGTGGCCAACGACGGCCTATCCGGTGTGGCGGTAGGGGTGGCCCTGTTCGAGGCATTGCGCCGGCGCCAGGAAAAGACGAACTTCAGCTACCGACTGGTACTGGCACCGGGGATTATCGGCAATGAGTATTATCTTGGTCACCTGGCTAGAGAAGAGAAAGAACACCTGCTCGAAGGAGTGATGCTGGAAATGCTAGGTTCGCCTACCGAACTGGCCCTGCAGTATTCTCGTCACCGAGAGTCAAATATAGAGTTGGCTGTCGCCGAATCCCTAATATCAAATGATTGCAAACACCATACCGGTGAATTCGAGAGCGAACTGCTCAATGACGAATACATCTGGGAAGCCTATGGTATTCCCATGGCGTCCTTGTCACGCTTCCCGTATCCCGAGTATCACACCGATAGCGATAATCTGGATTTAATGCGACCTGAGCGGCTGGAAGAGGCCGTAAAGGTGCTAATGCAAGCAGTCGAGACCTTGGAGTCGAGTTCTATCGTGCGCAAGCGTTTCTCAGGAAACATTTGCCTTTCCAACCCCGAGTATGATCTCTACATTGATCCGGGACAGGTCGCCTTTGGCGATATGCCTGACGAACAGCGCCGTCGCATGCGACTATTGATGGACACAATTCCTACCCTGACTAGGCCTACGAGCATCAATATTCTGGCGGAGAGAGTTGGTTTGCCATTAACGATGGTCGAGAATTATCTCGCAAAATGGGTTCGTCATGGACTGCTGGAACTGACCTGATTTTTCTCGCCTTGTCGATAAGTCTTGAGTCTCATCCAAACTATTGATTAGTCACTTGTTTATAGGTGTTTTGCAAGTATCGCTGTATTTTTTAAGTGGCCTTCAATCCTTTATTGGGAATGAGTAAAATGTTCAAAAGTATAAAAGAACTGTATTCCCTGTTGAACAAAGAGCAGCGAGATAAACTCCTTGTCATGCAGGTCATGGTAGTTTTTATGTCCTTCTCTGAGCTGGCAGGTGTCATTTCCGTTGGGCCTTTTATGGCCTTGGTTGGTGACATGAGCAGGCTCGAAGGGGACTCCATATTGGCTGAAATCTACCGTTCCAGCGGGGCTTCTTCCCCTTCTGATTTTATCTTCTGGCTTGGTATTGGTGTATTATTACTTCTCAGTATTACTACACTGATATCGATAGTTACCACCTGGCAACTCGAAATGTTCGGTCATCGTGTAGGGGCGGAACTTTCGAGTCGTTTGTTTAAACATTACATGTACCAGCCCTGGCTATTTCACGCTAATGGCAGCAGCAGTCAATTGTCCAAACAAATTGCTCAGGAGTGTCAGCGTATTACGGTATCTGTAATAACTCCTTTGATGAATATGAATGCCAAGGCTGTTATGGCAAGCCTGATGGCGACGGCACTGTTCATTTACGATCCGCTAGTAGCGACAGTCGGCTTGCTAATTTTTATGATCGCCTATCTTCTGCTCTACCGTACAGTGCGCCGTCGCTTGATCAACAATGGAACGACAGTATCGGAAACTCAGGCTCTACGATTCAAGTTGATGGCAGAGGGTTTTGGAGGCATCAAGGATGCACTCCTGTTAGGTCGGCAGCGCGTCTTTACCGAACGTTTCGAAAAAGTGAGCCAGCGTTTTGCCAATGCGCAGGGAGCTACTCTGGCGATGAGCCAGGTACCCCGCTTTGCGATGGAGTTAGTCGCCTTCGGTGCGGTGATATTCCTCGTGCTTTACCTTTTGGCTGCTCATCAAGGTAACTTGGGCACCATCCTGCCGGTGCTTTCCGTGTATGCGCTGGCTGGCTTCAAGCTTCTTCCGGCCTTTCAGCAGATCTACTCCAGTGTTTCGCGGGTGCGCGGTAATCTGGCCGCATTCGAGTCGATGCGAGATGACCTGCACGCCAGTGCAGTGAGCAGTGTTGATCAGGAGCGGTCTGATCCCGAGAAAGCTGGCCGCTGGGTGCCTCGGCAATCCATTGAATTCCGCGACGTCCACTTTCAATATCCGGGCAAACAAGCGTCTGCCGTAGATGGGCTGACACTGGAGATTACAGCTAATCAAGTGATCGGCCTTGTCGGAGCCTCCGGCTCTGGGAAGTCGACTGCCATCGACCTGCTTCTAGGGTTGATCGACCCTTCAAGTGGCCAGGTACTCATCGATGGGGAGCCCCTGACCACTAAGAATAAACGCGCATGGCAGAACAGTCTGGGTCTGGTGCCTCAAAGCATTTTCCTTTCTGATACGAGCATTCGCGAGAATATTGCTTTTGGGCTTCCGCCGTCTTCAATCAATGACGTGCGCGTAAGACGTGCGGCTAATTTGGCTAATCTCGATGAACTGATATCGGAGCTCCCCGAGGGACTGGAAACCGATGTGGGCGAACGTGGTGTCCAGCTCTCTGGCGGGCAGCGACAGCGGATCGGCATCGCCCGTGCCTTGTATCATGATGCCGACGTACTGGTGTTGGATGAAGCAACCAGTGCCTTGGATGGCATCACTGAGCAACTGGTTATGGACGCCATTCATGAGTTTTCAGGCACCAAGACGATCGTCATTATTGCTCATCGCCTCGCTACCGTGAAGCAGTGCGACTGTATCTATCTGATGAAGGATGGAAGAATTATTGATCAGGGGCGATTTCAAGACCTGGTAATTCGTAACGATACTTTTAAGCGGATGGCGGAACGAGCCTGAGTCGTCTCACTACTGTTTCTCCGGCCATTAAACCCTGCCAGTAGGTGGGGTCGGTAATAAATTGCCTGCCAGTGAAAGAATACTAGGCCTTCCATAGCTGAGGAGTTTTTCAGGATGAAAAATATTTTTTTCCTGCTTTCCGTGAGTGAGTCTTTTTTTACTAGCTGTATGGAATTGTTTAAAAAGGATCCTAATAGCAAGAATGTTTACTTGTCTTGCTTTTCATATTGCAACAAAAATGACAGCGATTTATCTGTTTTTGATCATGCTGTGTATTTTAAGGATGCTCTTGAATCCAAAAACAAAATAAGTATGGAAGAATGCCTTCGCCAGGCGAAACGGATGGAAAGCGAGTATCATTTCGTCTTGTCCAGTTTGATCCATGCGGAGCGCAACTTCGATCGCTTTGATAAACAGGATGTATTTCGAATCGCTATTTCAATGGCACTAAAGGTAGAAGAGATACATTCTTTAAAGCCAATTGAAATGGTAGTATCAGAAGGGCTGGATGACTTCTTAAGTATGTTCCTATATTTTTTCTCCAAAAAGAATGATATACCTTTCAGGTATCCCGTCCGGAGCAGGATAGGTACGGGACTGTATCTGTCTGATGGCCCAGACGGTCATGTCGTCACGGCAAGCTTGCGCAACAAAGGGAAGTCTATGCTTGAGGCCGATGCCTATATAGAAGGTTATTTAAAGGAGAAGATTCAGCCATCATATATGGTCGCGAATAGGCGGTTCTTCAAGGTAGCCAGTAAGCAAGATTTCCTCACCTTGGGAAAGATGCTCATTCGAAAAGATAGAAAAACAACCTTTCACGCATACCAGGATCCCTTTAGTGCCGTGAAGAAGAGGGTGGTTAGGATAATCAATGCATCAAGATATGCTTCATGCCTGAGCAAGAACGAAGCTGATATTGAAAAACTTTCAGAGATGGGGTTGAAGTATTTTATTTATCCTCTGCATTTTCACCCAGAAGCATCAACGCTTGTAAAAGGACGTTGGATAAATAACCAGCTGCAGATTATTGAGTTTATCTCAAAGTCATTACCTGCAGATTGCGTTTTGCTTGTAAAAGAACATAAGGTATCTATTGGTAGGAGAGAAAGAAGTTTTTATGACGAAGTTGTCAAGCACCATAATGTGATGCTGGTTAGCCACAAGCTGAATCCTCATGATCTGATAAAGCGTTCCTGCGGAGTGGTAACCATATCCTCTAGCATGGGGTTAGAAGCAATATTTCATGATAAAGCCGTTATATGTTTCGGCGATGTTTTTTACAATCAGGTAAACGGAGTGGTAAATGCGAGAAATATCGCCAAAATGAATGAGTATGTGTTGGAAGCCCTGAGTTTCAAAGGGTACTCACAAGGTGATGTTAGATGTCTTATATATGAAATAATCACCTCGTCAGTTTTTCCGGAGAAAGATTTTAGTCCACACAAATATGCAGAGGAACACTGTGAAGTCTTCCTGGATTTACTCGCAACGGATATTGATTTTGTCATCCACGGTAAAGCGTTGAGGAAAAATGTAGCATAGCCTTCATCTGTTGGTTTTGGGTTTTACGGCTTTATTATTATTGGTAATTATATCTAATAATTTTCCTAAGAATAAATTTCATATCGATTATTTTTCCCGGCGGGAGATTTAAATGTGCGGCATCTTTTTTTGCAAAATACTTGATGATGCGGGTTGCGGTCCTGCCAATCTGGATGTGCTGTTTTCCAGCTCTCTTGAAAAAATGAGGTACCGCGGGGAAGATAACGTCGCTGTAAGAAAAATAAATGGGCTTTACTTTGGTCATTCTCGTCTGGCGATAAATGGTTTGAATCCGGGCTCCAATCAGCCTGTAGTAACTGATGACTACGCTCTGATATTTAATGGTGAATATTATAATTATAAAGAAAATTATGCGCATAAGGGGTCGGATACTCTGGCGCTATTCGATCATTTATTGGAAAAGCCGAATGCCCATTCTTCCGTGAATGGTCCATATGCCTATGCATGGTACGATATAAAAAATGGAAAAGTGGTTTTTCGTAGAGATGTTTTTGGCGAAAAGCCACTTTATTACTATAAGGATGCGAATATTTTTCTGGTGTCATCCACTCTTAAATCCATTTTGTTTTTTGTCAAAGGGATCGGTGGTAGGGTGCAGCTGAATATTGATGCTTTACGCTGTGACTATGTGTTAAATGGTTTTATTAGAGAGCCTGAAACCGTTTGGCAAGGCATATATGAGATCCCACCTAACCATTCACTTGTTTTAAATGGAATAGATATCTCCTTGAAGAAGGAAAGTTTCTCTTTTCCATCCGATTTGGGACCTGCAGTAGCTGAAAGTTATTTGAAATACTCGTTAATCACTAGGGATGTTGATGCTGCGTTATTGCTAAGCTCAGGAGTGGACTCTAGTTACCTTCTGGTCAAGTCGATTGAAGCGGGCGCCGGATTGTCACTGGTAACTTATGGAGGAGGTGATGGGGACGGCGAAGTTAGTGAAGTTGAGAATAACCTATCTTTTATAGACTTAAAAGATGCTGGTTGTGAGTTCTCACCACTCCAGAAAGTTAGTGAAGGTCATCCAGGCTTTATCAGCGAAGAAATCGCATTTTATGCAGGGGTTATGGAGCAACCCACCTCCGATGGTCTCCAGGTTCACAGGATTTTGCAGCATTTAAAAAGTGAGTTTCCTCACCTTAAGGTAGTATATTCTGGTTTGGGCGGTGACGAGATATTCGGAGGCTATCCTTCTTTCAAAAATTACCAGCTGATAAATATATTAGCCAGTATTCCTAACTCATTTCTCCTTGTTCCAAAGATGAGAAGGTTTTTAGAGGGAAGAAAAATACTGGGTGAGTGGGGAGTCATGGCATACTATTTTCTCTATAGGGCTGATTCCTGTTTCGTAAAAAAAGAGCACAAGGACACATTGAGAGAGTCTTATAGACGATTTAAGAAAGGCGTTTATGAGTCGGTGCCATCAGAGCTTATGGAGCGATACAAGGGCTGCTCTAGTATGCAGCTAAAGTTGCTTGAGACGTTTGATTACTGCAAGAACCAGTTGCTGAGGGATATGGATAATATCTCCATGCATCATGGCGTTGAAGCAAGAGTTCCTCTACTTAATCCGCACCTGATTATGCAGCCTGTAGACAATAAAAAGGGCCTGAAAGAATACGTTGAAGCTAGGACGAAAATATCTTTTGGAAAGAAAAAAGGATTTTCTATTCTAGATCATGATTGTTTAGAAATATATAAAAATTCTTTGAGTAGCAATCAGGAGGTTCTTAATGCAGTCTTTGGGGAAAAAGTCTGCAATATAAATTGTCTTCTGGATATTGGTGCGATGAGAAAATTC
>Ga0114983_1000221_pt1 | contig 23656 bp, 17 predicted proteins | sample Shrwel_input2_RT_FD_87182 | JGI IMG/M metagenome (GOLD analysis project Ga0114983, IMG submission 87182) | Subsurface microbial communities from deep shales in Ohio, USA - Utica-3 well 1 S input2 RT | ecosystem: Environmental > Aquatic > Deep subsurface > Shale gas/oil reservoir > Produced... | reverse complement strand
TGCCTATATTGCCGCTGCACCAGGGCTGGGCAGCAATCCACCGCAGCACTTCCAGGCCGTCCTGCTGTTCCAGGGGGAGATATTCATCCCGGAGCACCCCTTCCGACTCCCCGGCGCCGCGCAGGTCCACCCGGACGCAGGCATATCCGTGCCCGGCGAAATAGCCGTGTGTAACCGCATCGCCGACGGCTTCAAAATCCCGCTTGCGGTAGGGAATGTACTCCAAAACGGCTGGTACGGGCCGACTTTCGGCCGCCTCCGGGATCCAGAGCCGGGCCGCCAGGCGGGTGCCGTCGGACAGGGTGATCCACGTGTGCTCCACTTCCCGGACCGGGCAGGGAAAATTCTTGATTGTTTTCATGGACTATTTATCCTTCAATGGTTTGAAAAGACATGTTCAGATAAAAAATTGGAAAAACGGCCGGTTGCATGCACTAAAAGTTTGCCAGTACTGCAGTACTAGAGTATAATTAATTTATAAGACTGATTAAAGAATAAAACAAGATTTTATTTTTTTCTCCTCCGGCATATTCGAAAAAAAAGTCGGGCGGTTTTTGTGGAAAAGGTCCCGCAGAAACCGGAAGAAGTCTGCTTACCTCCAACAGACAAGGAAAAAACCATGCAAAACAGCATACCCGTATACACCCCGCCGGATTTTTCCGGTCCGGAACTTAAAAACGCGCCGGTCGCCCGGTTCGATCCCGCCCCGGCAAACGGAGTGGTCCCAGCCGGGTTCCACGGCACATCGAACTACCCGGAATATATTCACATGGGAGGCGGTTCGTGGCTTCTGGCCCCGGAAAGCCGGATGGATGCCGTGTTGGTTCTCCGGGGTGAAGCCCTGGATGTGCTCGAACCAAGGAATGTGCGGCACGGGGACTTGGTGGCCACGGGCCGTACGGAAAACGGAGAGGAAGGGATCTATATCCATACCACAGGATTTGATCCGCCCGCGGAGAAAACCGCGGACAAGTTTGTCTTCCGCACCCGGGGAACCCGGGAGACCCCCTTCTCCCGGTCTTATGACGATTTGTACCGGATTTTGCATCACGACCGGGACCACGGGTATATAAGCTGGGTCCTGGGCCCGGCGGTCGCCTTTGACAAGGACAGCCGCGAGGCCATGCAGGGGATGATTGAAAACGGTTACTGCCACGCGCTGCTGGCCGGAAACGCCCTGGCTACCCACGACCTGGAAGCCGCATACCGCCGCACCGCCCTGGGCCAGGACATATATTCCCAGCATCTGCTGCCCATGGGCCATTACAACCACCTGGACCTTTTAAACGAAGTGCGCCGGCGGGGCTCCATCGCAAAAGCCATAGAGGAGTTGAACCTGTCCGACGGCATCATGTATGCCTGCGAAAAACATGGGGTACCTTATGTCCTTGCCGGTTCCATACGTGATGACGGCCCCTTGCCGGAAGTGATCCCGGATGTCTACCGGTCCCAGGACGCCATGCGGATGCATGCCCGCAAATCGACCACGGTAATAGCCATGGCCACGCAGCTGCATTCCATTGCCTTCGGAAACATGATCCCCAGTTACCATGTAATGGAGGATCAAACGATCCGCCCTGTTTATCTGTATATTGTGGACATGACCGAGTTCAGCGCGGACAAACTGGCCAACCGGGGTTCCGCCCAGGCGGTTGCCATTTTGACCAATGTGCAGGATTTCATGGTCAACCTGTGGAACAACTTCAAAAAATAATCTCGATTATCCATTAACGTTTACCTCTCCGGAGAATAAATTCCATGTCCCCCAAAAACGTCTTTCTGATCGGACTGTCCGAGACGGATCTGGCCCGGCTCCGTTCCATTCGCAATGCCGACGATTATGTCTTTCACGGCGTTTTGGATCCGGGCGAATTCATGGAGAGCTATGATTTCCCCATAAAAGATATGCTCATGCGCGCAGAAGAGCACCTCCGCCGCTGGGAGGCCGACTCCGGCCAAAGCATCGACGGCATCGGTGCCTACCTGGATTTTCCGGTCACCACCATGCTCCCCATTCTCTGCGCCCGGCTCGGCAGGCGCGGACCCGGGCTGGAAAGCCTTCTGAAATGCGAGCACAAATACTGGAGCCGGCTGGTGCAAAAGGAAGTGATCCCGCAGCACATTCCCCGCTTCCAGGCCTTTGACCCCTTTACGGACAATGCATGGGAAAAAATCGGCCTGGCGGAGCCTTTCTGGATCAAGCCGATCAAGGCCTGCGGCTCCATGCTTGGGTTTCACATTGAAACTCGGGAACAGTTCGAGGATGCGATTTCTATAATCCGGGAGCAGATCCACCAGATTTCCGAACCGTTTGACTATATTTTGCAGCAGGCGGAACTTCCCCGGGAGGTAAAAGAGGTTGCCGGGCATTTTTTTCTGGCGGAGGGCATTATCCGGGGATGGCAGTGCACTCTGGAGGGCTATGTCATAGACGGGGACATCCGGCCGCTGGGCTTTATAGACTCCCTGCGCTATGAAAACGGCATCAGTTTTTTCCGCTATGAATACCCGTCGGTACTCCCGGATACCGTACAGCGGAAAATGTTTTCAATTGCCGAAAGCGTAATTGCGCATACCGGTCTGGACAACTGCGCCTTTAATATTGAGTTTTTCTATAATCTGGAGCAGGATACGATCTGGCTTGTGGAAATCAATCCCCGGGTAAGCCAGTCCCACAGCGATATTTTCCAAAAGGTGGACGGTCAGAGCAACCAGCAGGTGACTGTGCAGGTGGCCTGCGGGGAAAGGCCGGATTTCCCGCACGGGCAGGGCGAATTCGCCTGCGCGGCCAAATTCTACTGGCGTATTTTCTCCGGCGATGCCCGGGTAACCCGGGTGCCAACCCGTGAGGAAATCAGAGAGGTGGAAGAGCGTTATCCGGGCACGGTGATCCACCCCCAGGTAAAGGAGGGAATAAAGCTCTCCGATCTCCTGGAACAGGACAGCTACAGCTATGCCATCTGCCATCTTTTCATCGGCGGGCGGGACCGTAAGGAACTCCTCGATATTTACATGCACTGCACGGAGATGTTGCCGTTTGAATTCTCCACGATTTAAACTACTGCGTTTTTCCTGGTAACTTCAATAAGGGAGAAGTTAGAATAAAGGATGATATGTTCCGCCTTCAGGTTTTTTGGAGGATGACAATGTACTCGTTGCGCATTGTATTGGCTATGCCGGATATCTGTCTGGCCAGGGTTCGGACAAGTCTAAACTGATGCTTTTGAGCTATTTCAGCCATGATTTGGTGAAGCCCTTTTACCTCTTCTTTGGGGATGCCAAGGGCTTTGCTGAGCTGATTGTCATTTGTTCCGATAATCAGAGTACAGAACCGGTCCGGTTTTAGGACGCGGCCACATTCTGCAAACACGCGGTCCATGTCTTCAATATATAACCGATATTTTTCCTTGATGGTTTTCCCGCGAAGCCCCACCATGTTTTCTCTTAATTTGTTGCTATCCTCTCCCAATAAGTTTAAATGAAAAGAATCATTTGCCAAATAATCGATGGCGAAGCTGTATGGCGGTGAAAACAGGACTCCGTCAATACTGCCGCTATCAAGGGGCAGAGTGCGCGCATCGCCCTGCAGTATTGTTGATTCGGCCAGAATGGATTCAAAACCCTCTAGTACATTTTGGATTTTTTTCACCACAAAGATATATCGTTCCAGAATGGATCTGTACTGTTCAAACGGGGTTTTGCGTTTGCTTCGCTCAGAATATCCCGCACTGTCGAGGTAGGAGAGAAGCAAAAAATTAAAAACCTCACGGCTGTCATTTTCAACCAGATCAGACAATACGTGTTCTGGACCACATAGGAATTTTGCTTTCAGTTCTTGAATTTCATTTCCAGTTTTTTTCTGACGACCATTTGTGGTTTTACTTCCGGGAGGCGGCGACTCCAAGGATTCGGAAAAAAAGTCAAAGATTTCTCTTGATTTCTCAAGGGCCCGGTCCAAAGGCTCCAGAGGTATAGACAATGCATCATATTTGGTTTTGGCCATGAACCGGCAAAATGGGCTGGCATCAATTCCAACAGACCTGATGCTCATAAGGCTGGCCTCGATAGGTACTGTCCCGGACCCCATCATGGGATCTAACACCACGTCACCTGCTTTTAGACCCATTACATTGATCAAGGCTTTAATCATTTGCGGGTGGAATTTGCCTCTGTAGGGAAACAACCCGTGAGTTGCATAACCGGTTCGAAATTGGTTCTTTTCAAAAAAGGATCTGAGGCGGGACGAGGAATGTTTGGGAAGCAAAAGGGGGGCGCCCGTGCACATATGGTGGTGTCGCGTATGCTGATTCCCTATCTTAACGAAATAAGCGCCGTTTTTAAGAAGCTCATCCTCGTTTAAAATCCGGCTTTCGTAATAAGCCAAGGCCAATTCGTAGACTTCGTTCAATTGAGGGGAAAGCACCTCTTTTCCGGAAAACAGCTGATGAAACATCCCCTCTGAAAGAACATCAAGGGGGGTGTATCTGTCGAATTTTTGATGAGTTTGATCCATTCAGGTCCGCACCGGAGCTGTTGCTGATCCGTTTACCTTAAGGCTCTCCCGTCCGTGCCTTTACCAATAGGGGCGATATCCATTGATTCAGCATCGTGTTCGATTTCAATGACCGAAAGTACCCCCTCATTTACAAAAAGATTACGCCATACGGGAAAATAGGGCTCGATTTCGGAATAGCTTCCGACGCGATCGGTCAAGTAAGTATACATTTTCCTTGAAGGAAGAATTAAGACCCCGCCTGCGAGGACGCCGTCGAGCAAGCCCACCGCCATCTTGTTTAACGCCCTGTGGCTCGAAGAAATATTACCCGTTTCCCATTCAACTGCGAAAAAACGGCCATCGGGTAGTTGTTTTACGGCGTCAACCGGCCCCGGGCGCAAACGCGAAGCAATAGCCATACGATGTTCGAGCATCCATTTATTGCTGTCAAGAAAGCTCAGAAAACCTTTTTTAATCGGAACAACTCCGTTTGCATTTTTTACAGGATACAGAATAAATTGGTCGCTTCCTGCCGGATAACTCACCGACAAAATGGCCTTTTTGATTTCATTGAGGAGGATTTCAAACTCAGAGGATTGATAGAAGGGGCCGTTTTTAATCAGGAAATCAATCTTTGCTATTTTCACGAAGTTCTTCCTCCACTTTTGCCACAAGCTCTTGGAGTGGCAAATTCAGCGCCTGTGCAATCTGAAAAATCGTAGTCAAGGAAGGCTGTCTTATCCCTCTTTCCAAAAGCGATATATAACTTCGGTCCAATCCGCTCTTTTGGGCCAGACGTTCCTGGGAGAGCCTGAGATCCTTACGAAAATAACTAAGTGCGCGACCAAATGCGGTTGCCGGATTCAAAAATTCCTCCAGTAAGGTTTCAGATTCTATACCTATAACCCGTCTTTTGGCCTACAGACTATAGTCCTCAAAAAACAATTGAATGGGGATCGGGGGTGTGCTACAAAGACAGTAGATTATCAACAAAAACAATTCTTCATTAGGATGATAAGTGTGAAATGAAAAATTTGCTGTATGACGCATTGAACTTAGACCCGGCGGACAAGCGGGCTTTGCAAAGCTTTGCAAAGCAAGCCGGAGTGTCTGCACAAAGACTTGCCTATTATAACCGGGCCAACATCCTTCCTTCAGGGCCTGATCTTAAAGGGATATGCAGTGCGGGCGGTATCTCGGAATTAGAACTTAAAATCAAGATGGGGGTTCTGGACGCTTCTGTCCGGGACTTGATTCAGCAAAACGCAGACGAAATATTTCCCGTACTTGAAAAGACAGTAAAAAGGGATAAAAAATCAAAATCCGCCCCTCCGAGGGTTATGGAAACGGAACTGGGAAGTTTGTATCAAGGAGATTGCCTTGAGCTGATGCCTCAGATGGAAAGTGATTCAGCCGATCTTGTGTTTGCGGATCCACCATTTAATCTTAATAAACTATATCCATCCAAAATAGACGACAATTTAAAAGCAGAACAGTATCTGAAGTGGTGTGAAAAATGGCTTGATGAATGCGTTCGTATTTTAAAATTCGGGGGTAGTCTTTTTTTGTGGAATCTCCCGAAATGGAATTCTTATCTGGCCGAATATTTAAACAGGAGACTGACTTTCCGACATTGGATCAGTGTTAACATTAAATATTCCCTGCCTATCCGAGGTAGGCTTTACCCCTCCCATTATTCCCTACTGTATTATTGTAAGGGGGATAAGCCAAATGTTTTCCATCCGGACCGGCTTCCGATGGATATTTGTCCGCATTGCCGAGGAGACATTAAGGATTATGGCGGTTATAAAAACAAAATGAATCCTGAAGGTATTAATTTGACAGATGTATGGTCAGACATCCCCCCTGTCCGTCACAAAAAGTACAAGAAAAGAAATGGCTCTAACGAACTTTCGGTCAAGCTGATGGATCGGATTATAGAGATGGCTTCAGATAGGGGGAATGTCATTTTTGATCCTTTTGGCGGGTCCGGTACTACTTATGCGGTGGCAGAGATCAAAAGAAGGAAATGGGTCGGAGTGGAAGTCGGTCCGGTAGAAGATATTATCAGGCGGTTTGAAAATTTAGATGAAGATGCCCAATACCTTTCAAAAATCAGGAAACAAACAAACTGTTTGATTGCAAATGAGGATTTGAAAAAACGAATTGAAAGTGGATGGTGGACTCCTGAGACTGTTAGGAAGGAAAAAGGGCGGCTTCATTGAAAATTGTTCATTCATTCCCCCACCCGGTCCGGGAGATAAGCAACGAGTGGATACCCCTGTCCGACGGATGCCGGCTCGCCGCCCGCATCCGGCTCCCGGAGGACGCGGAGCGAAACCCCGTCCCCGCCGTGCTGGAATATATCCCGTATCGCAAAAATGATCTGACCGCCGAACGGGATGAGCTGACCCACACCTACATGGCCGGGCACGGCTATGCCTGCGTCCGCGTTGATTTGCGCGGTTCCGGGGAATCCCACGGAATTCTGCGCGATGAATACCTGCAGCAGGAGCTCGAGGACGGCGTGGAGGTCATCCGCTGGATTGCAAATCAGCCCTGGTGCACCGGAGCGGTCGGGATGATGGGCATCTCCTGGGGCGGATTCAACGGGCTTCAGATCGCCGCCCTGCAGCCGCCGGAACTGAAGGCCGTCATAACTGTCTGTTCCACGGACGACCGCTACGCGGACGACGTGCATCGCATGGGCGGGTGCCTGTTGGGAGACAATCTGTCCTGGGCCTTGACCATGTTCAGCCACAATGCCTGTCCGCCGGATCCGTTAGTTGTCGGCAAAGACTGGAAAGCAATGTGGATGGACCGCTTGGGAAAAAGCGGTCTATGGCTGGCAAAATGGCTCCGGCATCAGCGCCGCGACGATTTCTGGAAGCACGGTTCCGTTTGCGAAGACTACAGCGCCATTCGCTGCCCGGTTATGGCCGTGAGCGGCTGGGCGGACGGGTATTCCAACGCGGTTTTCCGGCTTCTGACCAACCTGGATGTCCCCCGCAAGGGGCTTATCGGCCCCTGGAGCCACCTGTATCCGCACATGGGCCATCCCGGTCCGGCCATCGGTTTTCTGCAGGAAACGATCCGCTGGTGGGACGCCTGGCTGAAAGGCGAGGAGAACGGAGTCATGGAAGAGCCCATGCTCCGGGTGTGGATGCAGGACAGCGTGCCCCCGACCACGGACTACGACTATCGTCCGGGCCGCTGGGTCGCGGAGGAAAAATGGCCCGGAAAAAACATATCCCCGCAGGTATTCCATCTGGGTTTTGCCTGGCTCGGTCCGGAAGAAGAAATCGGGCAAAGTATTGCGGTAGCCATTCAGTCCCCGCTGAGTGTGGGCCTTTTTGCGGGCAAATGGTGCTCCTATGCCGCGCCGCCGGACCTTCCCCACGACCAGCGCGAGGATGACGGGGGCGCTTTGGTCTTTGATTCCGATCCGCTCCAAGAAGACATGGAGATTCTGGGCTCCCCGGTGGCCGACCTGGAGATTTCCGCAAACAAGCCCGTGGCCATGGTCGCGGTGCGCCTATCCGACATTTTGCCGGAGGACAAGGCAACACGGGTGACCTACGGCCTGCTCAACCTGACCCACAGGGAAAGTCACGAAAATCCCAGTCCCCTGGAACCCGGAAAACGATACCGCATAAAAGTGCGCTTAAACGATATCGCCCAAAAATTCCCGGCCGGCAATCGCATCCGCCTGGCGATCTCAACTGTTTATTGGCCCCTGGCCTGGCCTTCGCCCGAACCCACGCGGCTTAGCATATATACAAAGACCAGCCGGCTTTTGCTCCCGGTCAGGCAAAAAAAAACAAAGGACGAAGAACTCCGCCCGTTCGGCCCGGCCGAAGGATCTCCTCCCGTACCCAAGACCCTGATCCAGCCCACCCGGCAGTCCTGGACGGTGGTCCGCGATTTGGCCAAGGACGAATCCCGGCTTGAAGTTGTAAACGACGAGGGAGTATACCGCCTGGAGGACATCGGCCTGGAAATCGCTGCGAGAGTCGAGGAAAATTACGTTTTTGCAGGCGACGATTACAGGTCTCTTCGCGGAGAAACCCGCTGGATGCGGCGATTCAAGCGGGGAGAATGGGAAGTGCGCACGGTTGCTCGCACCCTTCTTACATCTGACGCGACCCATTTCCACATCCGGGCCGAACTCGACGCCTGGGAAGGGGAGAGCCGGGTTTTCAGCCGGAGCTGGTACGAACAAGTTCCCAGGGATTTGGTATAAACTCGGGTTTCCCATACCAAAAACTTCCGGGCGTTGGGCGAGGACGGTCAATGTGCAGTCCCCGATCCATTTAAGACAAAAATTGCCGTGTAGGTTTCGGTTACTTACAATGTCTCAGACCGGCTGGCAGGCATACGGCAAGACATGGTTGCTCTTGGAGGGATAAGATTATATATGCTGGGATCAAAAACGGTTAATTATCGGTTTAGTAGAACCGCTCAGCTTATATACGAGCAGGAAAAAGTCGCATGAATCTAATCAAATCATGGTTTGAAAGGCATCTCGGCAATCCCCAGGTGGTCATCCTCATGGCCATACTCCTGGCCGGTTTCGGGGTGGTTTATTTTCTGGGCCGGATGCTGGTTCCCTTTTTTGCCGGGCTTATAATCGCCTATCTCCTGGAGGGAGTGGTCAAGCAGCTGACCAAAAGAGGCGTTCCCAGGTTTGCGGGGGTCCTTCTCACTTTTCTGCTTTTTATGTTTCTTTTGCTTTTCAGCATCTTCTGGCTGGTTCCGGAGCTGGTCAAACAGATCACCCAACTGGTGCAGCAGCTTCCGAGCATGATAGGTGAAATCCAGGCTTTGCTTTTGCAGCTGCCCGAGCGCTATCCGAAATTCATTTCCGAAGCCCAGGTGCATGAATTCTTTTCGGTCATCCGGGGCGAGGTGGGCAAGCTGGCCCACAACATCCTGTCCATTTCCGTGGCCTCGGTCATGGGGCTTATCACCCTGCTGGTCTACCTGGTCCTCGTCCCCCTACTGGTCTTTTTCTTTCTCAAAGACAAGGACAAGATACTGAACTGGTTTGCCGGATTTCTGCCCCGGGACCGGTCCCTGGCCGTGCAGGTCTGGCAGGATGTGAACATGCAGATCTCCAATTACATCCGAGGCAAGACCTGGGAGATCATCATCCTCTGGGCGGGCAGTTTCCTGACTTTCACCCTGCTCAAGCTCGACTACGCCATGCTTCTCGGGGCCATTGTCGGATTTTCCGTGCTCATTCCCTATGTGGGCGCTTCAGTGGCCACCATCCCCGTGGCCCTGGTCGCCTATTTCCAATGGGGGATGGGGTCGGAGCTGGTCTGGGTGCTCATTGTCTACGCCGTCATTCAGATGCTGGACGCCAATGTCCTGGTTACTTTGCTTCTGGCCGAGGTGGTGAACATCCATCCGGTGGCAGTGATAGCGGCCATCCTGGTATTTGGCGGAATATGGGGCTTCTGGGGCGTTTTTTTCGCCATCCCCCTGGCCACGCTCGGGCAGGCGATTATCAAGGCCTGGCCGGTGCACAAGGAGGAAGAAACGGAAAAAGGCGAGGAAGAGGCAGAGGCGGATGGTTGATATTTAAGGCTCTCCGACACAGTGTGTGGATTTTTTATAATTTTCTCCTCCTGATCTTTTTGGATACTTTTAACGAGAGGCTCGCGCGTTTTCTTTCTCCGGCACTCAAAATTTGTATTTTGAGTGCCGGAGAAACCGGACCGGGAGGCCACTCTGAATAAAGACTGACAACAATACTAGCTTAGATGCAGCAAAATTTTTTCTCCTCCCAAAAACAAGAGTCCGGAGGGGGCAAGCATCCCCCTTTGGCGGGGCCTAGAAAACTCCGAGCCGGTAGTTTGGTATCCAAAAAGATCAGTAGGAGGAAATCCACATCCAACGTCAAGGACCCTTATTTAAGTAGGCGGGGAAAACCTCAATTTTTATCCTGTCCCGTCCCTCCTAGTCCCCCTGTGTTCTGCCGCCCAGAGTAGCCCGAAGCTCCTCATGCGGATGTTAAACGCGTATAGAGACCGGTTGCGCGCCGATCCGGTGTAAAAATAATCCCCTTTATCCCATCTTTCCGAAACTAATGAAAGACGCCTCTGCCATTTTCTTGTGCTATGTCTTTGTATCCAATATTTTCTATGTTAATCATGCGACTGTTAGTTTCCAGGCTAAAAGTAAAAGGGCGATCCACCATCCAATGTCGGAGAATACTAAGCTTGCCACGATTTTTCTTTTAAGGGGAGTAGGTAAAAGTTCTCTTGCAACGCCATCCTCCTCTCTTTTTAGCAAAATCGGACTTATATGGAAACTCAAGAAAATACCGTTGGCAATAAGTATTATTACGATAATTGCGTGCAATAAAAATATTCCCTCAAAAGAATCTCCCCAATAAAAAATAAGCCCACCCAGTATTAACAAAAATATTCCCACCCAGATGAGCGGCTTGGTAACTTTATGCACCCTTATGGTAGTTTCCGTCCAATACTTTGAATTATTTCCAAGTAAACCATGAACATCTATGACAGTAACTGCACCCATTCCGATGACAAAGCCTGCCAGGAAAATAGAGAGTCCTATAAAATTTGTTAATGAGGATATTTCGATTCCGGCGATCATAAAGTGTCTCCATGTTAAGTATTTATAGGCACATACTTGCTGGATACTATCTCAAGTTTGGATATTAAAAAAGTCTAACGCTCTTAATATAAAATTAAAAGGGGCGTGGTCAAGAAATTCCAAGCCGGAGCATTTAGTGCAGTCAAAAAAGCCGAATTTTTGCCGGGATAGCCGGGCCAAAGGATATTTACGATTCATGCGCTGGATCCGGCCCAACCGAGGCGATTCATTGCAAAGTTTTTTCAAATATTTCCATTCGGATAAGCCGCCTTTTTTCTTTGAAGTCAAGCAGATTTTTGAACTGGTTGACACTATTTACTTATCCTGGTTTAGTGAAAAATGAAAAGGATCTTTTTTCATCATCTGGTTGCAAGCAAAAAGATCTGTATGCAAAAAAGCATGCAATAATGCCGGAATTTGAAAGTGGTTCGGTTGCTTAGCCATAATTTCGGCATTACGGGATCTTTTTGAACGCAACTCGAACAAAAGGAGGTAATTCATGGAAATCTTATCTACCGTTCAGAGTGCCTGGCAGGCCTTTGTCACACAGATCACCATTTTCATTCCCCTGTTGATAGGGGCAATTATCATTTTCGTGGTCGGCTGGTTCGCAGCCAAAATCAGCAAGCGGGTTATTACCAAGGTGCTTTCCAAGCTCCAATTGGATAAAACATCCGAGAAAACCGGGCTTAAGGAGTTCCTGCAAAAAGGTAACGTCACCCAAGAACCATCGGAAATAGTGGGCTTGCTGACCTACTGGTTCATCATGCTTCTGACCCTGGTCGCATCCCTGGACACACTGGGACTGCCCATAGCCTCGGATATCCTGAACGAAATCTTTTTGTACATCCCCAACGTAGTGGCTGCAGTTCTGGTACTGATACTGGGAATCTTTTTGGGGAACCTCTTGTCCTCGGTTGTCCAGACCACGGTAGCCAATGCCGGATTCTCCAATCCGGAGTCCATGGGTAAAATTTCACTGTATGCAGTGATCTTCTTTTCCGGCACCATAGCCCTGAGTCAATTGGGTGTGGGATCGGAAATTGTAACCGCGGCCTTTATACTGGCCTTCGGCGGTTTTTCCCTGGCCTGCGGCCTGGCCTTCGGCCTGGGGGGCAAGGATGTGGCTGCGGAATACCTGCAGCAGTGGTTGCAAAAGAAAAATAAAAAGGATTAAAATTATAATAAGGGGCTAATAACCCTTAAAAGCTTTAATGCCCAAACAATAAAAAAACACGGGACAAGCTTGATTTGTCCCGTGTTTTTTTGAATCAACCATGGCCAAAATCTGCATGGACAAATCAATAGAACATATATTTTGCGCAGCCGGCTAAACTTATACAAGGAAAAAACGGGATAGATCGAATAAGCATGGAACAATTACAGGACCTTGTTACCATTGAGTTTTTCTTTCAAAAATCCGAACTCATAGTAACATTTCTTATAGTACTGCTCGGCCTGACCTTTGGGAACCTCCGCGTAAAGGGGGTTGGCTTCGGTTCCAGCGGAGTATTGATCATTGCCATGATCGCCGGATATTTTTATCAGTTCGATCCCGTGCTTGTACTCCAGGACCTGGGGATTGTACTCTTTCTGTTGTGTGTAGGGCTCGAGGCGGGCCCCAGTTTTTTCCGGGCCTTCAAACAGCACGGCAAGCGCTTTATCACCAACGTAATTGTCCTGCTCGTCATATCCGGCATAAACACAGTGGTCATTATTTATCTAACCGGTATCCCCATAGGCATTGGGCTCGGCCTTTTCGGGGGTGCTTTCACTTCCAGCCCCGCACTGGTTAGCGCTTTGCAATTCAGTCCGGAAAACGAGGTGATCTTTGGTTATGGAGTGGCCTACCCGTTCGGCCTGTTGGGAGTAATTCTGTTCATCAGCATATCCATGCGTATCTTAAGAAAGCGATTGGAAGAAGAAACCCAGTCCTATAGCAGCATGGTGGCCAAATTGTATAGGATCACCAATGATCAGTACCACGGGCAATTGATCAAGGAAATACCCGATATTCAGGAGAACAATGTGGCCATTTCCGGAATTTTGAGGGATCTTTCCCTGCGCACGGCCAGCGGGAGTACCGCCCTTTTCAAAAATGACATCGTCCGTCTGGAAGGACTCCATGAAGAAGTTAAAAAAGTGGGGGAAATGCTGGGCGAGGAGGCGGAGGAAAGCTTTGAGGACAACCCGGAACTGGATTCCCGCAGTATTGTCGTGGAAAACAAAAGCGTGATCAATCGCTCTCTAAGCGACTTGGGAATCAGGTTGCGCTTTAATGTGGCCCTGACCCGTGTAGTCCGCGCCAATTTGGAATTTGTGCCCAGATACGACCAAGTGCTTGAATACGGCGATGTCTTGGTGGCTGTAGGTTCCGCTTATCAACTGGATCAATTGGAAATGTTTCTGGGGCACGAACACCAAGCGGTGCAAAGGCGCGTGGACCTGCGTTCACTTGCAGCCGCCCTGTTTCTGGCCTTTTTCATAGGAGGGCTGATCATACCTTTTCCGGTATTGGGCAATTTCTCTCTGGGCCTTGCGGGAGGAGGTCTGATTGCCGGCTTGATATTCGGACATTTTGGACAGATCGGGAACTTTATCGGGCGATTTCCACGCAATGCTACCGAGGTGCTCAAGGAATTGGGATTGGCCTTGTTTTTCGTGCAGGTCGGGTTTGAAACCGGGCAAAGCTTTGTGGAATTTCTCAGTTTTGATGTGGTTTACTATGCCCTGTATGCGGTCCTTTTTGTCACCATTCCCATGGCAGTCAGCTTCCTGGTGGGACACTACGTTATGAAGATCCCGATCAGCGAATGTTTCGGGGTTATCTGCGGCGGGATGACCTTTACCCCGGGGCTGGACATAATCCGGGAAGTGGACAAATCCGAAAGACCGGTTGTAGCCTATTCCGCCGTGTACCCGGTTTCTCTCATCCTTGTGATCCTGCTGGTTCAGGGAATGTATCTGACCTTGATGGCGCTTGGGGCATAACGTCTATAAACATGTTAGAATGCATAAGAATTTAGGAACGAGAGATGATTTTCCCGGAAGGTACGGCGGCATGGCCGTTTTATCCCGCAACCACTTGCCGGGGGATATGTCCGTCCTCGGCAGGCGGCAACTTCTCGGTGCCAGCCATCAAACAAAAAAATCCAGGCCCTCATGCGCTAATCAGTGAGTGTCTTGGTCGCGGGAGGCGCGTTTTGAGCGCTCGAATATACGCTTAGCGCGGTAACAGTGACCAAAATAATTCCCATGCCCAAAACCTGCAGTGCTGCCAGGCTTTCATCTAAAACCACCACGCCGAACAGGGATGCGGTGACCGGCTCGACCATGGCCACGATTGACGCTACAGCCGGTGCGGTATGGTTCAGGCCCACGATATAGAAAATGAACGACAACCCGGCGCCAAGCACCCCCAGCACCACAAAGAGCGGCCAACTCGGGGTTTTCAGCACCGCCAAGGTCTGATCGGCATCGCCCAGCCCGAAAAGTATGACGGCCAGTACCGCGAACGCTATCACCAGAATTGCCTGCGGGCTCCCGTGCGGCGCCGCATACTTGAAGCCGAAAATGAACACCGCATAGGAAAGTCCGGAAAGCAGCCCGGCGACTGCGGCGATCAGGGTAACTTCGCCCGCTTCCACTTTGTAAATGCCTGTAAGCAGCACTACGCCCAGCATTACCATCACGATCGCGGCCCATTTGAACAGAGTGGGGCTTTCCAGCTTGAGGGTGAAGGACACGAGATAGACGAACACAGGTGCGCAGTACATCAGGGTTGCTGCAACCGCGACACTACCTTCCGCAATGCTGACGAAATAAAATGCGAAGTTGCCGGCTACGCCCACGCCGGCGATTGCCGACCAGAACCATAATCGGGGCTTTGCCAAGCCGCTGCCGCGCGGGCGCAACGCTACCCAGACGAGAACGAACAACAATCCGATCGCTCCGCGGTAGAAGGACACCACAACCGGGTCCCATCCCTGGCCCGTGAGAATGCCGCCGATCCCGCCGGACAGCCCCCAGCAGAGAGCTGCAAACGCTACTAATGCCGTGCTAAGTTTCACTATCTACCCTTACCAAGTAAGCCCCATAGGGGGGCCTCTCGTACCATTCTGGAAAATATTTATCACCAGTTTCAATCATGCGTGGAATCGCAGATCTTTATAAAAAATCCACACGCTGTGTCGGAGAGCCAAAAACTTATCCAATTTATCCGAAAATTAAAAGTGGAAACATGTCGGCCAGCAGCGGGGTCAGGCCGCTCTTAAATCTCCTAATGGCTGCGTTGCGGTAATAAGTTCAAACTCTTACATACGGATTAGTGCGCTGCGAGCTTGATTTTTTACGCCCGTTTCTTGAAATTTTTGAACGCCCTGTCGATAAGGACTTTAATAACGGGCTGCTATGCGGTACCGTTGATTTCGCGGGCAAATTCTGGTGGAATGCAAATTACAGGGATTTGAAAGCGCCTCGCGCTTTACCTCCTTGAGGCGCAGGTGAGCTGGACTCGGGGACAACCGGTTCCGGCTACACCACTGGGTCCCACACCCCTCAACAACTTGAATAGAATGGATACTGCATGAATCTGAGCGAAAGAAATGCCCCTTATTCTGCGTGGCGTGAGTTGGTCAAGGCAGCTGACAGTTTTTTTGCGGAGCGACCCTGGGAAGTCCTTACCGAGGAAACGATTTTCGGGGTTCTGGATCCGGAAAGCGGCCAGACCCTGTACTGTACTATCCTGGGAGAACTGGGCGAGGTGTACGGGATGGCCGTTTATCCCGGTCCCGAGGGATGGCGCTCCCATCTCAGGATGAAGGACCCGGAATATAAGGGTGTGGAACCTCTCTTTTACCTGTGTTCCCTCTTGATTTCCTTCGAGAACAAAAGGGAGCTTAGTAAGCAGGACTTTCGGACGCTCAAGAAGATGGGGCGCTCTTACAGAGGACGCCGCTGGCCGCAGTTTCGGAGCTATCGCCCCGGTTACACGGAGGACCTCCCGGGGCAGGGGGATAGATTCCAAATGACCCTCGCCCTGCAGGGGGCAACGGTCATGGTCCAGTGGCTGCGACAGGGCAAGGCCCCGCAAGCCGGATCGGGACGCTTCCCTTTGCTCGATTACGATCCGGAGGCCGGCAAATGGAACTGGAGGGAGGGTGAGTTCGATTCGCCAACCGACCCGGGCCCGTCCGCCCCCGCACTGAATGAGATCAGGCTGCAGAACATCAAGCGCAATGCCGGTCAGGGCGGTGTGTGGGAAGGCTCGGTGTATCAGTTGCCCATGCTCACAGGCCAGGAGAAAGGGCCGAGTTATTTCCCCTGCATGGGGGTTTGGGCGGATCATCACAGCGGGTATGTCTTTAGCCGGGAGTTGATGTTCCCCGAACACGCCGGCAGCGCCCTGATCGAGTCCCTGTTTCAGGCCATGGAGGCCATGGGGCAGATTCCGGAGGTTATCCGGGTGGACCGGGACTGTTACCGGAACATGCTCGGCGGAATGGGCGATTTGCTGGGCATCCGCGTGGAGCTGGCGGACAGGCTGCCGGCGCTGCAGGAAATGATAAAGACCATGCAGATGCAGTTTCTGGGCCGGCCGGGTATACAGCCTGCGGTGCCGCGGGGATCCCGGGCGGAGCGCCGTGAGGTAAAGGAGTCCTCCACCGGTTTCGGTCCCATGTCCCCGGAGGAGGACCCCCTATTGGAGGAGTTCATCCACTGGCTTTTGGAAGGGGGGTTCAAAAGGGATACCGTCAGCACCCACTTTGATACCGCATACATCTTCACGTACGAATTTCTTCCCGGCGCGGAAAATGAGCCTGTGCCACTCGAGGACGGGGCCCTGTACGCGGATCGTTTCTTCCGCGACTGGCTTCCCGCATCCGGGATCCGGATCAGCCCCAACAAGGTGGACCGGATGATCGCCGGCTTGAAGAAGCTCTATGCCTTTCTGGACGAATATGGATACATGGACGGCGAGGAGATGAAGGCCTTTCGGCGGATGATTCGCAATAACAGACAGGAGTGGAAGGAGATAGCGTCGGGCCGCAACAGCGCATAGCCCGATCTTACCAAAATTCGCCCGTTTCAAAACCATTAGCCTCCCCTTTTATCCCTCTTCGCTGGTTATGCACCATGCCCGCGGGGCTGGTGCATATAGGCCTTGATTTGTTTATTTACCCGGACTTGCCACAGTAATGTTTCTTCCCTTGCTCTTGGCTTCATACAAAGCATCGTCAGCCAACTTGTATATTTCGTCCTCATTTTCAAGACCATCCTGATAAGTGGCTACGCCAATGCTCACACTGAAAGAAATCTCAATATTATTGTAAACTGCCGGCGTTTTTTCAATGTGTTGCCTCATCCTTTCCGCTGTAACATAGGCCGCGTCCAAATCGGTATGGGGTAAAATAATAGCGAACTCTTCACCTCCGAAACGTCCCGGCATATCCACCTGGCGTAGGATTTGTCTGATTATATGAGCAATATGCCGCAATACTTCATCTCCGGCCCCGTGGCCATATGTGTCGTTTATCTTTTTGAAGTAATCGATATCCAGCATGAGTAAAGAAAATATCTGTTGGTAACGATGAGCCCGCTCCAATTCGTTCCTGGTGGCCTGAGTAAAACGCCTGCGATTCCACATGCCGGTTAGTTCATCCATATTCGCGAGGTAGCGAAGTCTTTCTTCCGCCTCATTGCGCTTTGTGATATCAAAGGCCACAGCAAGCATAACAGGCTGTCCATCTATAGTAATGGCGTTAATCAGTACTTCCGCAGGATATTGAGAACCGTCCTTTCTGAAGTGCGTGGTTTCAACCACAGAGGATTGCCCCGGTTCCATATTTTTCCAAATGTTCAATATGTCTTCCCGAGCCGGAGCCTGGGGGTCAATGTCTCCCACCTTCATCTGCAGCAATTCTTCCCGCGTATATCCAGTCTGCTGGCAGGCAGCCATGTTGACCAGCACAATGCTTCCTTTCTGGTCGTGGGTAAAAACCGCACCGGGAAGGTTTTCCAGGGTGGTGCGAAAACGCTCTTCACTTTCCCTCAGGGATTCTTCAATTTTTTTTCGATCGGTAATATCCCTGAAGGCGGTTACTGAGCCTATAACCTCTCCGTTTTCCAACATGGGCCGGCCGATAATATCTACCGGAAATATACTTTTATCCCGGCGTTGAAAAAAATCCACCCCACGATAGGTTCTTCCCTGAATAACCGCTTGGAAAATTGGGCATTGCTTAAGGGACGTTCGCTTTCCCAGCTGGTCATGTACATGGAACAAATCGTGGCCTACCCGTCCCAAGAGCTCCTTTTCTGAATAACCCAGCAACTCGGCTGCAGCAGGGTTTGCAAAGGTGATCAGGCCTTGGTTGTCCTTGACGTAGAGTCCTTCTCCCATGGTCTGGGTAATATCGCGCAACCTTTTTTCGCTGGCCTGCAGGGACCTCTCTATTTGTTTACGTTTACTTATGTCCTGGGAAGAGCCTACGATATATTGGATTTTACTATTTTCAAACACCGGGGTCAGGGTTGTGGTCCATGTCCTCACGCCCTTGGGTAGGTCCGGGGATTCCTCGTAAGAGATGGATTTGCCTGCCTTTATGCAGCTAATATATCTTTGGGTCTCTTTCCCGCCCAAGTCCTCTCCCAGCAATTCTTCGGGGGACTTGTTCCGGATAGCCTCAAGCGAAATGCCGGTTGCTGCTTGATGCGCCTTATTGTTGCGGATGAATCTGAATTTTCCCTCGCCCTCCACATTAACCAGAAACATTGCGTCCTGAGTCCCATTGAAGACCTGTTCATATTCCTCATTTACTTGTCTTAATCGGTCTTCGGTATCTTCTCTATTGGTGATTTCCTTAAGCAGGCTGGATTGCATTTCCAGAATCCTCTGACCTACGAGGACTCTGGCCTTTAGTTCATTGAAATGGTAGGGTTTGGAGATATAGTCATCCGCACCCGATTGTTCAAGCCCATAAACAATATCTTCTTCACGGCTCATGGCAGTGAGCATGATAATGTAAGGCCGGGGGGATGTATAATAAAGTTTTATTTTTTTACAAAGTTCCAGTCCGTCCATTTTTGGCAGCATAATGTCCAGAACAAGCAATTGGGGAGCATCCGCTTCCTGCATCTTTTGCCAGGCCTGTTCTCCGTTCACGGTTTCCACAACGTCAAAGCCTTGCTTTTGAAGGACTTTTGCAAGCATTTTGCGGGAACCGTACTCATCTTCAGTAATAAGAATTTTCATAAGGATCCAGATGATAGCTGATTTTAGGGTCTTAAGTTACCTTGTCCGGGTATATATTTTTATACATGCAAAATCTTCTTCATCAGAGGTTTGTATGCTTATCTCATAGTGCAAGGCATTGGTAAACAGCTTTGCAGTGTAAGTCCCCAACCCTGTGCCCTGATTTTTGCCATACGTGGGGTGTTTTCAAAAAATTTCTCTCGGCCGGCCGGGGGTATAGCCCCGATATTACTAATATATTTAACAATGGGTTCAGAATCAGACAACTTTATAACCATTTTCACCTCGGGGTGAGGCTTCCACGCCATTATCAAACAACGAAATTATTCCACCGTCAATTAATACCCCGTCCCTTTATGCTCTAATGTCGGCCAGCAGCGGGAGCAGGCCTCCAGGGCTGCATATAAAAGAGCGCAAAGGGCAAAATCGGAAAGGCGGTCCGGCAGTAAAATATAAAACTCCGCTCCGGGGATAGCCCCGAACAAAAACATGTTTTCAGGTCCGGGACATATCAGGCAGGAAGGGGCGGTTTCCTTGAAACTTGCCGAAATTTGCATTTCCACCGTTGTCGTGCAAAACGTGTTTTGTACGGGTTCAATTGGCCGACCTCAAAAAACACTGGAGAGTATATGGCACAACACCACCAATTGGCTGAAGAACTGATTGCCGAAGCAGAAAAAAGGGATGGATTTCGAGCCGGGATTGCCGCTATCGATGAAGTGTTGAACGGCCCTTCCTACAAGGCTGTGGTTGAGGGGAGTTGGGAGACCAACCATTCGGAAGATACTACTCCGTGGCTGCCAAACGCCCGTTCTCTTCTGGTGCTGGTCATGCATCATCCGGAAGATGACCCGCGGCTGGACTGGTTTGACCGCGGCAATACCGCGGGAAACCGTAAAATGACGAAAGTATCCGAGGAATTGGGAGACTGGCTGCTTAAAACTCATGGGGTTCGGGCCCAGCCACTGCCCTATCACGTGGAAAAAGGAGGGGTGTATCTGAAAGATGCCGCCGTGTTCGCAGGACTGGGTGTGGTGGGGAAAAACAACCTGCTGCTGGACCAAAAATGGGGACCCAGAGTCCGGCTTCGCGCGGTGCTGATCGAAGGGGACCTTCCCTCCGGCCGTCCGCTGGAAGATTTTTACCCCTGCCAGGGCTGTGCCGTGCCCTGCCGAGAAGCCTGTCCTGCAGATGCGTTCGTCCAGGGACAATATGTCCGTTCTAGCTGTATCCAACGCCTCAATTCAGATCGTGCCCATCCTATTGAGAGCGGGCAAAGAGATTCTGAAGGCTCTCCGATCCTTGTAACCGACTGGTGCCGAAGGTGCGAATTCGCCTGTCCGGTAGGAGAAAAATAACCCGCCGTATAGGTCATACGGTCATGGATATCCTCTGGCGCCGTCCCGTGCCCTATTTTAGGAACACATCATTGTCCTTGCCCAGCGTCCGCAGGTTGGTTCTGGCCTCGTCAAGGCCATCTCTCTCGATGGCATTCCTATAGCATTCCCTGGCCCTTTCCAGGTTCCCCAAATACTCGTTGGCGAGCCCCAGCACGTTGAACGCCGGGGCTTCCGGCTCTTCTATGGCCTCCTCGGAGAGCGTGTCCTCCGCGGTCCGTTCGGCGAGCGTATAGTTCTCAAGGGCATCCAGTGCCAGGTCTTTTGCTTTTTGCAACCTCTCCAGGCTATTCGGATAGGGGTTGTCCTCCTCGAAGTAGGCATCCAGCGTCGAATATACGTAAAAATAGGCGAGAGCGTATTGGGTCGCCGCATATTCACTGGCGGGGATCCCTTTGATTTTTGTCATAAGCACCGGCATGACCTATCGGAGCGGGGAAGTTTGGAGTACTTTATTGAAAAGCCTGCCGAGAAAGTCAACTATTAGCCCGCGTCCCTTAATTTTTTCCTTTTCTGTCCATAATTTTTCTGAACAATTGACAAATCATAATATATGACTCTCTTCCGGCCAAACAGTGAATTTTTTGGTTTGACAACCGGCCTATTATTAAGGAGTTTAATCAAAAGCTGGTTTCAAGTTCAAAAAAGACTGACGGATAATCGCAAGCAAGGAAGAGGCGGCAAGTTATGCAAAAGGACTCGGTGAATATATGTATAGCCGGAGAGGCGGGGCAAGGGCTGGACACTGTTGGCCAGATGCTGGCCCGGGCTTTGGTCAGATCGGGTCAGCATATCCTGGTCACCCAAAACTACATGTCCAGGATCAGGGGAGGGCACAACTTTTTTTCCATACGCACGGGACACACAGAGGAGGTCGGCCCTGCAGACCGGGTGGACTTGCTTGCGGCCTTGAACCGAGAATCCGTGGACCTGCATCTGCCCAATCTGTCACAGCGGGGACTTGTGCTTTATAATGCGGAGCTGGGTCTGGATTATAAAAAATCGGCCCTGGCGGTGCCGATCAAGGAGATGGTCCGGGAAACCATACTGCAAAACACGGTGGTTCTGGGTTGTCTGGCGGCCTTGCTGGGCCTGGATCCGGAAACAGTTCAAAATCTGATTCAGGACACCTTGGGCAAAAAGCATCCCGAACTGCTGCAAAAGAACCTGGATGCCCTGACAAAAGGATATGAGTGGACCAGGCAGCAAAACCCGGACTTTACCGGGTTGACCCAGTCCACAGGTGCCCCGGACAAGATGACCGTTAACGGCAATCAGGCTATAGCCCTGGGAGCCATGGCCGCAGGGGTGAATTTCTGCTCCTTTTATCCCATGACCCCGGCCACCAGCGTGGCCCTGACCCTGGCTGCAAATTCCCGGGATCTGGGCATTGTGGTTGAGCAGGCAGAAGATGAGATCGCGGCCATAAACATGGCCATCGGGGCCTCTTTTTGCGGGGCAAGAAGCCTGGTGCCCACCTCCGGAGGCGGCTTTGCCTTGATGGGCGAAGGGGTGAGCCTGTCCGGGATGACCGAGACCCCGGTTCTTATCGTCCTGGCCCAGAGGCCGGGCCCGGCCACCGGTCTGCCCACCAGGACCGAACAAGGGGATTTGTTTCTGACTTTATACAGCGGGCACGGTGATTTCCCCAGGGCCGTATTTGCTCCCGGAGATCCCGAGGAATGCTTTTATCTTACCTATAAAGGGCTGGACCTGGCCGAGCGCTTTCAGTCCCCGGTCTTTGTCCTGACCGATCAGTTCTTGGCTGATTCCTACAGGGCTGTTCAGCCTTTTGATCTAAGCCGGCTGCCTGAAATGAAGACGGCGGACTCAAGCCCGGGGGACCCTGATAAATACCAAAGATATGAGATAACTGAGTCCGGATTGTCCGGGCGTGTCCTGCCCGGTACCGGCAGACATTTGGTAGTGGCGGATAGCGACGAGCATACACCGGACGGGCATATCACCGAAGACCTGGATGTCCGAAAACGGATGGTGGATAAGAGGCTGGCCAAGGGAAAAGGACTTTATGAGTACATTCGGCCTCCGGAAATCAACGGGGATAAGGAACCGGAAATCTTGCTGCTTGGCTGGGGATCAACCAAGGGAGCCATCCTGGAGGCGGCCTCGATATTGGCTGATCAGGGCCGTAAGGTGGCCAGCATGCATTTCTCCCAGGTCTGGCCCCTGGACTCGGAACAGTTTATGGATCGATTAAAGGCGGCAGGCAAGGTGATCTGCATAGAAGGCAATGCCACTGGACAATTTGCCCAGTTGCTCAGGCAGCAGACAGGGTTTAGCGTTTCGGAAAATATACTCAGGTACGACGGGCTGCCCTTGAGTGCCTCCTATATTTTGCAGCGCATTTAGCAGGCTGCCCTAAATCTCCCAATGGAGGCAAAGCTACAAAAAGTTCAAACTCTAACGTATGTCTAAATACGCTGCGATCTTGAACTTTTTTTGCTCTTTATCCGGCACCCACTTGAGTTGACTAGTAATAAATCATGCCCAGATATATTCACTCAAGTGGGTGCCGGACTGACGCTTGTAATTTTTGAACAGCCTGCTTAATAAGGACTTTTTCAACACGCTGTTAGGCCCGTGTGCCGGAGCCGGGTTTGGCTTATTTTTTTGAATCAAGGATAAAGAGGGGGTAGAGATGGTATCCGCCGAGGATTTTGGTCGGTTCGAGACGGCATGGTGCCCTGGATGCGGCAATTTTCCCCTGTTGAAGGCGGTCAAGTCCGCCCTGGCTGAACAGGATATCGCCCCGGACCAGGTCCTTTTTGTCTCCGGCATAGGCCAGGCTGCCAAAGCCCCGCATTATATGTACTGCAATCTGTTCAACGGCCTGCACGGGCGCTCTTTGCCGGTGGCCACCGG
>Ga0114983_1000217_pt1 | contig 23789 bp, 19 predicted proteins | sample Shrwel_input2_RT_FD_87182 | JGI IMG/M metagenome (GOLD analysis project Ga0114983, IMG submission 87182) | Subsurface microbial communities from deep shales in Ohio, USA - Utica-3 well 1 S input2 RT | ecosystem: Environmental > Aquatic > Deep subsurface > Shale gas/oil reservoir > Produced... | reverse complement strand
TTCTCAGAGTGCTGTCTGCAGAAAACAGAGATCTCGCCCACCAAGAGCTCATCGCTCGCCTTTTTCTTGAGCCGAATATCAATGCCTCTGGCCTGGAGGCAAAGTCGACATCCGAGACTCAGCAGAAGAAGTCATCCCGGCCAGCCGTCCGCAAAGATGGTCGGCCTGCTGCTCCAGGCGCCAAGGGAAGGCTGGGCGCTGCAAGTCGTGTTTTATTGGCTGCTCTTCTCAGTGAGGCTGATCAGTGCGGCGTAGTGACGGAGCTCAGTGGGCGCAAGCTGAGGGAAATGACAGGGCTCGACTCCCCATCAATCAAGCATCAATTGAATCGTCTATTGAGCTTGGGCTTTCTTCGTAGCTATGTGCCGGGTGTGTCGCATGGGGTTTTGGTTGGCTCAAAGACTATGAGCATCTACTACCTGAACCTTGATCACCCGCAGCTGCAGGCGGGCCAGAGGAAGCAGCAGCTGGGTTTGGTGGTGTACGCAACACAAGTGCATTTAAAGCACGACCTTATCGAAGCGGCGCTACCTGCGACGAAGCTAAAGGATAGGGCTGTCCAAGAGATGGTTTATCACAGGCTGGCGAGCCACACTTCACACCTGCTGACTGCTCTCTGGTCTGACCCTGAGTGCGCCATTACCGATCTCAAGGCGGGAGGTTTCGAAAGCATTGCTGGTAAGTCAAGCGCGACACTGCCAGTCGGCCCTGAATCCAACGAGCCTGACCGATGGGGTGACTTTAAGGAAAGGTTGCATGCTGAGGCGTGTCGGTGGGCCGAAAGTATCTATAAGGGGCTGCGCCACAGGAACGTTTGGCCAGAATACAGGCCGCAGATGGTTAGGCTCCTACCTGCACCAGAAACAAGTGATATCTGGAGTGCGGTGTCGCTGATTGTCTATCCAGCGCCCAAAGCTAGCAATACATGCCTTTGGGTATGGGACTTGCCCGGCGGGAGGACTGACCTATATGTGGGAGAGCAAGCATTGGATTTGGAGCAGCGCTACGCGCTGGCGCTCTTGACCAAGGCCAAGGCGCCCTAGGCCAAGCTAGGGCAGGTGATTTTTTACTGCCCCTGCAGATCCTCTGGGACATACAGAGGAGCCCTGCTGATGCGAATTTTCCGCTTACAAGACGTGATCACTGCCACTGGCCTGTCTAGGTCGACCCTGTACAAGTACATCTCGGAAGGCACCTTCCCGAAACCGGTATCGCTGGGCGACCGCTGCGTCGGCTGGGTCGATAGCGAGGTGCACGATTGGATCCTGGCTCGGATCGAGGAGCGTGACCAAGCCGAGGGTGCCGCTACGCGCCCGATTGGCCATCTGAGTATGGCCAGTTAGAACCGCCACCTGCGCCATGATCGGCTTCGGCTGGTCATGGCGCTTATGCCGACTCGAACAGCTTTGGGCTCTCAGCTAACTCTCCCAAAGCTCAATGCGGCAAATCTCTCGACAGGCTTGGCAATGTTGCTCCCCACTGCCCGGCCTGCTCGGGAGGGTCGGCTCTGGTCAGGGCTGCATCTATTGATATAGCTATTAACTACCAACTCTTACTAACCATCACTACCCATCACCACTGACTACACCAGAGGGAAAGAAGACCAGTAAAAAGAAACAGTGACCACGTACCTGGTATGCACCAACAACCAACCAGGTACTCAGCCATGAACAACCGCAAGCACAACACCCACCTATCCCAGTCCGACATAGCCCTGCAGATCGAATCACTCGTCCAGGCTATCGAGCGCAGCGATACACCCGCATTCCGGATTACGCACAAACGGTCAGGCTATGAGCAGGTCGAGCAGACCAGACTCTCCCGGTACTTCACCCACGTCCAGCAGATGTACAACCTGTTCGATGACCGAGTGCCATACGACTACAGCGAGCACCTGTTAGCGTTCCGGGAGGCATGGGAAGACATCGGTCTTCAGCGTTCACCCAATGGCCCTGTCTGCTTGAGCGAGACGGGTACGTACTGGCTCAGTCATGAGCAGAGCATGAACGTCCTGACCGAGCGGATCCGTCAGTTGACCCGTCAGCGGTGGTATCAGCGCAAAGCTGGAGATCGAGCCTATGAGGCACGCAAGCAAGCGAAGGAGATCACGGCCTACTCGGATGCAGTGATGAGCCTTTACTCCCGCACTACGGTCATCCGGCTGGACTTGTACTACCGCCCTGAAGCTCAGGCCAGGCAGCGCGTCGAGCAGGTATTCGATCACCTAGACGATCTGATCTATGAGCACGACCGTCACCGGACTTTCGAGCACCTGATTGGCTACACCTATTCAGTCGAGCAGGGAGATCGCAGTGACGGGAGGGGCTACCACATCCATGCGGCCTACTACTTCAATGGCAACCAGGTCTGCCGTGATGTCAGGAAGGCGATTGAGATCAGCGAGCTGTGGGAGCAGGTTACCCGTCGTCAGGGCTATGCCCATAGCTGCAACCATGACAAGGAACGGTATGGTGACGAGTGTGGCATCGGCCTGATCCTGCGGGAGGATCAGTCGAAGCGGCCCCATGTCCACAAGGCAATGAAGTACCTGGTCAAGGACGATCAGCACCTGCGCTTGAAGCCCGCAGGGGCACGTTGTCTACGTAAGGGGGCTTTGGGGCGGTTCGTGCGGCGATGATCTAGGCCGTCGAACTGCTTCAGAGACCGTCTCCGAGCTGACAAGTACCCGGCGCTTATCGCGTGTTCATTTCGACCCACATGTGCACGCTCGGCCTTGACGTGGAAGGCCGGGCGTTCGTGTAGTCGAAGAGTGTCTTGGTTTATTGCGAATCAAAATGATCTTTAAATTATGCTTTCATGATTTTTAATTGCGAGCATAGTGACCGCAATTTATGCTGCCCCGGCTTTATTTACGGCCAGCCCAACCATGACCACTGAAACTCTCTCGCAGCTAACGCAAGCCCAGCGCGATCGCCTGGCCTACCTGGAGTTGCGCCTGCGATTCGTCGGGGAGATAGGCCGGCAGGACCTGATTCAGCGTTTCGGCATTAAAACGGCCGCAGCCACTCGCGATCTCGCCACCTATCGTGAGCTCGCCGGCAACAACCTGGCCTATGACCGCAGCAGCAAAATCTACACGCCGACCAAAGAGTTCCGGCCGATCTTCACCTTCTCTGCTGACCGGGTGCTGGCCTGGCTGGCAGAGGGGTTTGGTGATGGCGAGCCGGCCAGCAGTGCACCGGGAATCTCCAGCGCAACTTCCGGGCGCCTTGCTCAGCCGGATCTGGACACGCTGGGTATCGTGACGCGTGCCATTTACCACCGCTGCCCGCTACGTGTGGAGTACTACTCCTTGGGCAGCGGTAAGACCCAGCGGGAGATCGTGCCTTTTGCCCTCATCGATACGGGCTTGCGCTGGCATGTGCGCGGCTATGACCGCAAGCGCGGTGCGTTTCGGGACTTCGTGGTTACGCGCATCAAGCGACCGAAGCTGCTGATGGAGTCTCCAGTCGCTGAGCACGAGCGACCGGAGCAGGATGTCCAGTGGAGCCGGATATTGGAGGTCGAACTGGTGCCGCACCCCGACCAGCCGCATCCGGACATCACCGCCATGGATTACGCCATGCAAAACGGTGTGCTGCGCCTGAGGCTGCGCGGGGCTACGGCGGGTTACGTACTGCGCAAATGGAGCGTCGACTGTTCGCCAGATCATCGCCTGCGTGATCCGGAGTACCGCCTGTGGCTGAAAGACCCCCTGCTGCTCTACGGCGTGGAAACAGCAGTGCTGGCGCCCGGCTACCGAGCGGCCTGAGCGAACGATTACATACACGTCGTGATGCGTTAGTCATCAGGCGACACGAAAACTGAGAGTGATTAAAGTTCCATGAGCAATACCAGAGATCTTGAACGCGCCGAACTGCACAAAACCATCTGGCGCATCGCCAACGACCTGCGTGGCAGCGTCGATGGCTGGGACTTCAAGACCTACGTTCTTGGCATGCTGTTCTACCGCTTTATCTCGGAGAACCTGACCAGCTACCTCAACGAGCAGGAGCGCCGCGCGGGCAGTGCGGATTTTGACTACAGCGATTTGGCAGACGCCCACGCTATCGTGGGGCGTTACGAGACGGTTCAGGAAAAGGGCTTCTACATCCTGCCGTCGCAGCTGTTCGCCAACGTGCGCAAGCGCGCCCGCCATGACCCAAACCTCAACGAAACCCTGTCGAAGGTGTTCAAGGACATCGAGGCCTCGGCGTTGGGTGCTGGTAGCGAGGACGACTTCAAGGGGCTGTTTGATGACCTGGACGTCAACAGCAGCAAACTCGGCCCCACCGTAGCCAAGCGCAACGAAAAGCTGGTCAAGCTGCTCGACGCCATCGGCGATCTGCCGCTGGGCAACAGCTCGGGCAATTTTGCCGACAACAGCATCGACCTGTTCGGCGACGCCTACGAGTACCTGATGCAGATGTATGCCTCCACCGCCGGCAAGTCCGGTGGCGAGTTCTATACCCCTCAGGAAGTCTCCGAACTGCTGGCCCGCATCACGGTGGTGGGCAAGAAGGAGGTCAACAAGGTTTATGACCCAGCCTGCGGCTCCGGCTCGCTGTTGCTGAGCTTTTCCAAGGTGCTGGGGCACAACAAAGTGCGTCAGGGTTTCTACGGCCAGGAAATTAACCTCACCACCTACAATCTGTGCCGGATCAACATGTTCCTGCACAACGTGAACTACGAGAAGTTCAACATCGCCCACGGCGACACCCTGACCGACCCGGCGCACTGGGATGACGAACCCTTCGAGGCCATCGTTTCCAATCCGCCTTACTCGATCAAATGGGAGGGCGATGCCAACCCGCTGCTGATCAACGACCCGCGCTTCGCTCCGGCCGGCGTGCTCGCGCCCAAGAGCAAGGCGGATTTGGCCTTTACCCTGCACATCCTGGCCTGGCTGGCGGTCAATGGCACGGCCGCCATTGTCGAATTCCCCGGCGTGCTCTATCGCGGTGGTGCGGAAGCCAAGATTCGCAAGTACCTGATCGACAACAACTACGTCGATGCCGTCATCCAGTTGCCGCCGGATCTGTTCTTCGGCACCACCATCGCGACCTGCATCATCGTGCTGAAGAAGTCCAAGCGCGACAACGCCACGCTGTTCATCGATGCCTCCAGCCTATTCGTACGCAGCGGCAACAAGAACAAGCTGTTGCGCGAGCACCAGCAGAAAATCCTCGACGCATTTACCGGTCGCCAGAACATCGAGCATTTCGCGCGCAGGGTGGAGAACGGCGACATCGCCGCCAACGGCTACAACATTGCCGTCTCCAGCTATGTCGAGCAGGCCGACACCAGCGAAGCGGTAAACATTCGTGAGCTCAACGAGAAAATCAGCGGCATCGTTGCCAGGCAAACGGAGCTGCGAAAGCAGATCGACGCCATCGTTGCGGATCTGGAAGGAGTCCAGGCATGAGCGAGCAGCCAGCAGGAGAGATCATTCTTTACCAACGTGGCGATGCAACTGCCATCGATGTGCGGCTAGACGGCGATACGGTCTGGTTGAGCCAGGAGCAGATGGCAGAGCTATTCGGCAAGGCCAAGTCGACCATCAACGAGCACATCAAGAACGTCTTCGAGGAAGGCGAGCTGGTGCCGGAGCAGGTGATGAGAAAAATCGGAATTTCCGAATTTTCTACCAAACCGACCAACTTCTATAACCTCGACGTCATCATCTCGGTCGGCTACCGGGTCAAGTCGCAGCAGGGCACGCGCTTCCGCATCTGGGCCACCGAGCGCCTGCGCGAATACCTGGTCAAGGGCTTCACCATGGATGACGCGCGCCTGAAGAACCTGGGTGGCGGCAGCTATTGGAAAGAGCTGCTAGATCGCATCCGCGACATCCGCTCCAGCGAGAAGGTTCTTTATCGCCAGGTGCTCGACCTGTACGCCACCAGCGTGGATTACGACCCCAAGGCCGAAGCCAGCGTGGTGTTCTTCAAGGCCGTACAGAACAAGCTGCATTACGCGGCCCACGGCCAGACGGCGGCGGAGGTGGTCAGGCAGCGTGCCGATGCCGGTAAGCCCTTTATGGGGCTGCTGTCTTTCAGCGGCAAGCAGCCCACCAAGGCCGAAGTCACCAACGCCAAGAATTACCTCAACGCCGACGAACTCAAACGCCTCAACACCCTGGTCTCGGCCTATTTCGATGCCGCCGAGTTTCGCGCCATGAACCACGAGCCGACCTATATGAAAGATTGGCTCGCGCACCTGGAGCAACTGATCCTGGCCATGGGTGGTAAGGCTCTGGAAGGTGCGGGCAAAGTCAGCCATCAGCAGGCCATTGCTCACGCCGAAACGGAATACGCCAAGTTCCGTGCCCACTTGGCCGAGCAGCCGAGCGAGGTGGAGGCGGCCTATCTGGAAACCGTAAAGACGGTGCAGAAGAAAATCACCGGGAAGAAAAAGCCATGAGCCGGATTGATGCGTTGATCGCTGAGCTCTGCCCGGAGGGGGTGGAGTTCAAATCAATTGGCGAAATTGCCGCTGTTGGCACTGGTAGCAGTGACCGGAAAGACGCAAAAGCCGATGGTGCATTTCCGTTCTATGTGCGCTCTCAAGACGTATTCCGTATCGACAAATACGAGTTCGATGAAGAGGCAATCTTGATCCCCGGGGAGGGCGGAATTGGCGAGATCTTCCACTATGTATCCGGCAAATATGCCCTGCATCAGCGCGCCTACAGAATTTGCTTCAATCTGGCCGAACTCGATACGAAATTTGCGTACTACTACTTCGCTGTTCATTTTAAGCGTTTCATCTTGTCGAAAGCAGTCAGTGCGACCGTTACGTCGATTCGTAAGCCGATGATTACTGACTTCTGTATTCCCATTCCGCCGCTCGAAGTGCAGCGCGAAATCGTGAAAGTGCTTGACGCTTTTACGGAGCTTGAGGCGGAGCTTGAGGCGGAGCTTGAGGCGGAGCTTGAGGCGCGTCGCAGGCAGTACAAGTACTACCGCGACGCCTTGCTCGCTTTCAGCGATCAAGATATTCGCTGGGCCTCGATGGCCGAGCTCGGCGAGTTCATACGGGGGCGGCGTTTTACCAAGGCTGACTACGTCGAAGACGGCGTGCCCTGTATCCACTATGGCGAGATTTACACCCGCTACGGTACGGCCGCAGATACGGCCATCTCGCATGTGCGTTCGGATATGGCCGCTTCACTGCGTTATGCCAAGCCCGGTGATGTGGTGGTTACCGACGTAGGGGAAACCGTGGAGGACGTTGGCAAGGCCGTGGCCTGGGTTGGCAGTGAGGATGTTGCGATCCACGATCACTGCTACGCCTTCCGCCATTCGATGAATCCGAAGTTCGTTTCCTACTGCATGCAAACGAGCTCATTCATTGCAGAGAAGGCCAAATATGTGGCGCGTACCAAGGTCAACACCTTGCTGATTGGCGGTTTCTCCAAGATTCGTATCCCAGTCCCATCGCTAGAAGAGCAAGAGCGCATCGTCGCCATCCTCGACAAGTTCGATGCGCTGGTTAATGACATCGCCATCGGCCTGCCTGCCGAGATTGCCGCGCGCCGTCAGCAGTACGCCTACTACCGCGACCGTTTGCTCACATTCAAGGAAGCCGCATGAGCATTGAAACCCAGCCCTACCGCTACGAGGCCATTGCACTCTCCAACGAGAGCACCGTGGTTGCCGAGTTTCTGCCGGATGCGCTGGGTGTGCGCGAGACCGGCTACCAGAGCGAGGCGGCGCTGGAGAGTGCTTTTATCGAACAACTGCAGCGGCAGGCCTACGAGTACCTGCCGATCAGTTCGGAGGCCGAGCTGGTCGCCAACCTGCGGGCTCGGCTGGAGCAGCTCAACAAAATCGTGTTTTCCGACGCCGAGTGGCAGGGCTTCTTTGCTACCTGCATTGCTGGCACCAATGACGGCATTCTGGAAAAAACCGCGCGCCTGCAGGAAGACCACGTCCAGGTCTTGAAACGCGACGATGGCAGCAGCAAAAACATCTACCTGATCGACAAGGCCAATATCCACAACAACGTCTTGCAGGTGATCAATCAGTACGAAACACCAACCGGCGAGAGCGGCGGCAAGCACGCCACGCGCTTCGATGTGACGGTGCTGGTCAACGGCCTGCCGATGGTGCATATCGAGCTCAAGCGCCGTGGTGTGGACATCCGCGAGGCCTTCAACCAGATCAACCGCTACCAGCGCGACAGCTTCTGGGCGGGCTGCGGTTTGTTCGAGTACGTGCAGCTGTTCGTGATTAGCAATGGCACGCTGACCAAGTACTACAGCAACACCGTGCGCGACGGCCACTTGAAGGAGCAGTCTGGCAAGCGCAGCAAAAGTAAAACCTCCAACAGCTTTTCCTTCACCAGTTGGTGGGCCGACGCGCGCAACCAGCCCATCACCGAGTTGGTGGGCTTTACCAAGACCTTCTTTGCCAAGCATTCGCTGCTGAACGTGCTCACCAAGTACTGCGTGTTCGATGTGGATCGTAAACTGCTGGTGATGCGTCCCTACCAGATCGTGGCCGCCGAGCGCATCCTGCAGCGCATTGCCACCTCAACCAATCACCGCCAGTTGGGCACCGTGGCGGCGGGTGGCTACATCTGGCACACCACGGGCTCGGGCAAGACGCTGACTAGTTTCAAGGCCGCCCAGCTCGCCCGTGGCCTGCCGGACATCGACAAGGTGCTGTTCGTGGTCGATCGCAAGGATCTGGACTACCAGACCATGCGCGAATACGAGCGCTTCGAGAAAGGCGCGGCCAACTCCAATACCTCGACCTCGGTGCTGCAGAAGCAGTTGGAAGACCCAAACGCGCGGATCATCATCACCACCATTCAGAAGCTCTCGCGCTTCGTGGCCAAGAACAAGAAGCACCCGGTGTACGACGCGCATGTGGTGGTGATTTTCGACGAGTGCCACCGCAGCCAGTTCGGCGATATGCACAGCGAAATCACCCGTGTGTTCAAGCGCTACCACCTGTTCGGTTTCACCGGCACGCCGATCTTTGCGAAGAACTCGGGAACCGGCGGCAACCCGTTGCGCCGCACCACCGAGCAGGCCTTTGGCGACAAGCTGCACACCTACACCATCGTCGACGCGATCAACGACAAGAACGTGCTGCCGTTTCGCATCGACTACATCAATACCCTCAAGATGCAGGCGCGGATCAAGGACAAGCAGGTCTCGGCCATTGACACCGAGCGCGCCCTGCTGGCACCGGAGCGCATCAGCCAGATCGTCGGCTATATCCGCGAGCATTTTGCTCAGAAGACCAAGCGCGCCAGCACCTATCGCCATGACGGCAAGCGGGTGGCTGGCTTCAACTCGCTGTTTGCCTGTGCCTCGATTGATGCGGCCAAGCGTTACTACGCGGAATTTGCCGCGCAGCAGCAGACGCTGCCCGAGGCTCAGCGCCTCAAGGTTGGGCTGATCTACAGCTTTGCTGCCAACGAGGACGACGAAGACGGCTTGCTTGGTGAGGAAGAGTTCGAGGCAGAGGGGCTGGATCAGAGCTCGCGGGATTTTCTGGATGCCGCGATCAAGGATTACAACGCGCTGTTCGCCACCAGCTTCGACACCTCGGCGGACAAGTTCCAGAACTACTACAAGGATTTGTCGCAGCGCCTGAAGAAGCGTGAGCTGGACCTGGTCATCGTGGTCAACATGTTCCTGACCGGCTTCGACGCCACCACGCTGAACACGCTGTGGGTGGACAAGAACCTCAAGGCGCATGGCCTGATCCAGGCGTATTCGCGCACCAACCGCATCCTCAACTCGGTGAAGACCTACGGCAACATCGTCTCCTTCCGCAATCTGGAGCAGGAAACCAACGATGCGCTGGCCTTGTTCGGCAACAAGGACGCCAAGGGCATCGTGCTGCTGAAGCCTTACGCCGAGTATTACGCTGAATACCAAGCCCGAGTCGGCGAGCTGCTCGACAAATTCCCGCTGGGCCAGGCCATCGTCGGCGAGGCGGCGCAGAAAGCCTTCATCAAGCTGTTTGGCTCGATCCTGCGGCTGAAAAATATTCTGACGGCCTTCGACGACTTTGCCGGGAACGAGATTCTCAGCGAGCGGCAGTTCCAAGATTACCAGAGCGTCTATCTGAATCTGTATGCCGAGTTCCGCACCACGTCCGAAGCGGAAAAGGAGTCGATCAACGACGACGTGGTCTTCGAGATCGAGCTGATCAAGCAGGTGGAAATCAACGTCGACTACATCCTGCTGCTGGTCGAACAGTACCTGAAGAAAAAGGGCTCGGGCGAAGACAAGGAAATCCGCGCCACTATCGAGCGTGCCATCAATGCCAGCCCCAGTCTGCGCAACAAGAAGGATCTCATCGTTCAGTTCGTGGAGTCGGTGAACACTAGGGCCAAGGTGGACGCCCAATGGCAGAGCTTTATGGCGGCCAAGAAGACCGAGGAGCTGGAACGCATTATCACGGAGGAAAACCTCAACGCAGAGGCTGCGCGCGAGTTCGTTGAGCGGGCATTCCGTGATGGCTCAATCCCCACGGCCGGCACGGCTATCACCAAGATTCTGCCGCCGGTATCGCGTTTCTCCCAGGGCAACGGGCATGCGGCCAAGAAGCAGACAGTGCTGGGCAAGCTGGCAGTGTTCTTCGAGCGTTATTTCGGGCTGGTGTGAGGCTGGGAAAATAAAAAAAGAAAGTAAAAATATATGGGCAGCCTAGGCTGCCCATGCTCCTACTGCTATTTGGTTTGCTAGATGACTTTGATCGTTTGGTTACGGGGGGCCGGCTTTAGCCTGTCCCGAGTGAGCGAAGCGAACGACTTGAACCATATGTTAGAGGCCTTTACGCATCACTGCAGTTTGAGCGGCTGTTTGGTTGCGTGATAGTTCTGCATACGGCCGCGATTTTATTGCCATCTGGGTCGCGAACATAAGCGGCATAAAAATCGCTGGCGTACTGTAGCCGTAGTGCCGGTGCTCCTTCAGATGTACCGCCGTTCTCAATTGCTGCTGCGTAGAAATTTTTGACCTCTTCCCATGTGTTGGCACGAAGAGCAACCATTGTGCCGTTGCCAGAAGTCGCAGTGTTTGCGTTGAAAGGCGTGCATACCCAGAGTGCAAGCTCTTTTGCTCCTCCAGCCTCATAGGTGCCCCAGCCGGCCCAACCGTCCCAATTCGGCTCGTCACCTGTGTCGCATCTATTGAGGCCGAGCGGGGCAAGTGCTGCGTCATAGAATTTAATTGCGCGCTCAAGATCGTTTGTGCCGAGGCATATGTATGCAAACACAGATATTTACCTATGGCTTCTAACCAACGATAGCACCCCGCTGAGGGGGCAACACGGCAGCACCACAGCGATCAGCAATGGTGGAAAGCGCACTATCAGAATCACCACCGGGATACCACCAGGCTGCCTGGCATTATCCCGGTGGTCTGCGCCTACGGAAGTTTGCCTTTGCTGCACCAGCCCTTCCACTCATTCAGTTGCTCGCCGACTATCATCGCGTCCTCGCCCACGTCTTCACGGAAGGCTTTGATCCAGGCATTTAGGCATTGCTCTGGATCGGTGCTTGCGCTGGCTGTTCCACCATTCAGGTCAGCCTGGAATTGCTCCCAGCCGCCGTCATAGTGCTGACTCAGCTCGAACTGGATCGCCTTCTGGTTATCAATGCCTGAGTTCTCATAGAACTCTACGAGCATCTGCCCGGCCTGGGCGTAACTGACCGCCTCGCCATCGAACGCAGGGCCAAAGCCCTTCAGATAGGCTACAGGTTTGCCATCGCTGCTTTGTCCCATGTAGTACCAGATGGACAGGATGACGTTCTCATCTTTGGGGTGATGGCCAACGACCGTACCTTGGGCACGGCAGGTACCCTTACGGCATACGGCTTGGTATCGATTGGGGTAGTTGAGGTTCCGGTTTTGCTCGGCGCTCCATTCGGTGATGTTCCGAGCGGACATCAACCAGATGCAGGCCAGGTTGCCTTCGATAGTGAATTGGTGGGCCCGTAGGACACTGCAAGGGATCGCCTCGGGTAGGCCTTGTGGACTCAGTTCGTCGGGGAACGATCCGTGTTGGTAACCAATAGCCATGGCTACCTGGCCAAAGAGGCTGAGGAATATGGGTAGCATTGTGCAGATGATGAGTTTCTTCATGTGTTATCTCTCGTTGTTGGCCAGGGTTACTTCTTGTAGGTGACCGTGAGCTTCTTGTTCACATAGTCCTTGAGGACTTCGTAGTCGGGATTGTAGGTGGCCAACTTGTGACCGGCCGTTGCTGCTGCGGCTATCGCGCCGATGGCAATTCCCGCTGGCAGAGAGGCCGCGCCCATGAGTCCGCCGATAAGCCCACCTTGGGCAAGGCTTGCTTTCATGTCGCTTCGGATCCTGCACTTCATGCCCAGGGCCTCGATCTTTGTCTCGACCAGTTTGATCCCGTCCATAAAGTTGCCTCTGAGGCCGATGACCTCGAAAGACCGCTTGTTCTTCAGCAGTTCCTCAATCATGGCTTCATTCAATCCGGTAACAACATTCATCGTTTGCGACTCCCTGCATGGGCTCAGTGGTTATGAAATAGGTTGAGTTGCGACCTTTCAGGGTGAGTCTCGGTTTGTGAAGTCCTTCATGTCAACAGGGTGGTGCTCGACCATTCGGGTTGACTTGGAGGATGGCATGCCGAAGAACGATTCAAAGCCGCTGGCGGAGCAGATTGGCCGTGCCATCGCCCGTCAGCGTGTCAGTCGTGATCTCAGCCAGGAGAAGGTCGCCGAGAAGCTCAACATCGGAGCTGAGGCGGTTTCTCGTATCGAACGTGGGCTGGTGATGCCCAACGTGGAGCGCCTGGTTGAGCTGGCCGCCATCTTTGAATGCGAAACGGCCGACCTGCTGACAGAGGGGAGTTCTCTGCCCGCAGATCAGGCTCGTCGGCTACAGAGTCTGCTGACTTCGCTTAGCGCAGAGGATCGGCTGCTGGTGCTGGATATTGTGGAGCGCCTGGTCGAACGGCTTGCCCACAACTGAGCGCTGGATTTCACTCCGTGCCTTCGTTGAAACGCGCCCCACAACGCAGGCACAGGCAGTCAAAGCCTGCGAAGTGAAAGCGTCCGACATCCTCAGCCACACGCAGTGCCGATGGGTAAGAGGGAAGAATCTCCGTTAACCCATTGGTAAGCGCGTCGTGGCTATCCTCTATCGGTGCACGTCGTGCACCCTGGATTGCGCCGTCGACCAGCCCCAGAAGTAATGCAAGACCTTTGGCTGCTTCGCACGTGATGACGGCCTTGGACTCGCAGATCAAACACTGTCGCCTCATTTTGATTCTCCCAATTGGATAGTCGTTGACCCCTTGCTGATAGGCATGGCCGTGTCACTGCGCCGAAGGGGTTGTGGCGTTGGTTTGGCCCGGCTTGCCAAAGGCTTTCAGCAGCTTGCAGAGGATCCAGCAGGCCAGGACCACAGCGACCAGCAGTGGTGGAAAACGCAGCATCAGCAGGACGCTGATAACTAGCGCGCCTGCTGCAGCCAGCGCGCCAATGAAGGTGAATAGGCACAGCAAGAATCTCAGTAGTGTCATTTGGGCTCTCCGAAGGCCTGCCCGGAGTGGGCAGGCACAGGGTTAGTGGGTTTGGGTGGCGAGTACTTCCAGCTTGCCTGCCAGTGAGCTGGGGGCAGGCGATGCGGTGCCGCTCTGACTCTCGGATGCCGGGTCCGGGCTGGCGAAGAACTCCTCGACGATGGCGCCGAGATCCTCCACGCTGTCCTCGAAGGCACCGTTGCCGAATCCGCGTCGTGCGGCTTCATCCAAAGCAGCCTGATTGAAGCCAGCAGCCTGCCGCCGTGAATCGAGTTCAGTAGCCGTCACCAGCGCCTCGGCCATATCCATGCATCCGCGCACCGTCAGATCGGCGTAGAAGATCGGCGTGCCATGGCTCTGCCGAGTCGACTTGCCACGCAGGCGCAGTTCCAGCGGCAGACAGGCCAGTCGGTTACCCGAGATGGCCTGGAAGTAATGCAGGCGAGCGGCGAGGGTGCGGATGCTGTTGAAGCCGGTGGTGCGAAACACAAAGCTGCCCAGCGGATCCTCATCGCCAATGACCACATTCAGTCGTCCATAGGGCTTGCAGGCACCGCCCTTGGCGAGCGGACAGGCATCCGGTGACGGGCATGGCATCGACTGCATGCCGTCCTGCGTGACCCGCTTGCAGGTTTCGCCATTGCCGACGCAAACCGGGCGCCCCGATTGCCGGTCAAACAGCGTGTAGTCAGCGCGGAAATTCAGCTCCGGCTCGTTGAACAGAAGGCGTACCGGAATGCTGCGCAGCTTGTCGTCCTTGCCCTGACGCAGCTCGTCATTGAGCGGGTGCAGCAGCCATCCGTCCCTTCCCTGCACCTGGGACGTGATGGTGAATTGGTCATCCTTCTCCGGCAGTCGCTTGCCATTCTTCTCGATGACCTTACCGATGGAAATCCGCCCGAGTACCGGCGGAGTGATAGCCAGACCTTTGAGCATGGTGTGTCTCCTAGAAATGAAAAAAGGCCAGCCACACAGCGCGAACTACACGGACTGGCCAAGGGAGGGAAAGTTTGGAAAGGCTGGGTTTCAGCCGACCAGGAAGCGCCGTGCACCCGGTTTCAGCAGCGGGTACTTGGCCTGTAGGTAGGGCTTGTCCTGGAGCAACTGCACGACATCGAGGCCGATACTGTCTTTGGCTTTGCGCCAGCTGACATAGCCGCCGGAAAACTCCGCTCGACTAGCATTGCCCATGGCTTGCTGCAGCATCTGTTTGAGCTCGGCCTCACGCTTTTCCTTGTCGGCAATCGACTGGCGAACGGCCTTCAATTCAATAAAGGCTGCGGCCAGTCCGGCATGTCCGCTGAAGTCGACGACCTGGCCGTTATCCTCCGGGTAGAGGCAGCGCAGCGCCGATTCAGCTGAAGCCGTGCCATCAGCCGGTGGTGGCGTGTCGGTTTCCACGTAGTGCCAGAACTTTCGCTCCAGCTCGATCAGGCGAGCGATCATCTGCTCGTCCCGTTCGATACGGTGGATCTCCAGTGTCTGGCCACCCAGCAGTACAGCCACATCTGCCGCCTGCTTACCGGTGACGGCGAGCTGGTGCATCACCTGCAGCTGCACATACTCGGGCACGCCCTCTTTCCAGAGGCGTGCGCCGTTTATACCGGCTGTCTTGCATTCGAGGATCTGCACATCGTCGGCCCCGATCACCTCGCGGTCGATGTTGGCCAGCATCCAAGGCAGCTCCGGATCCGGATGCTGCAGTACGGCATTGATGCGCCGTACCTTGTTCTTGGTGCGCTTGCTGTAATGCCAGGCCACGATAGGCTCCAGCACGTTGCCCCAGTACATCGGGCTTTCCTCATCCTGAGGATCAGCCTTCGGCATGCCGGCATCACGACCGGTCTTTTCCATCCACAGTTCAAGCTGCGATTTATAGGGGTTCAGACCGACCGCAGCCGCAGCGTCCGAACTGCCGATACCTTGCTTGCGGATCTGCAGCCAGTCCTCGCGCGGGAGCTCCTTGGTGCTGACCAGGCGCAGGGCCGGACGGGCTTTGCTGGTGCTGCGATTCAATGAAGTAGCTTTCATAGCGTTCACCTTGCAGAAATAGAAACGCCCGACCTGCAACGAAGCGGGTTGGGCGTTATGGGGTGGAGTAGGTAAAAGGTCAGGCGACCAATTGCAGGGCTGTATCCAATGCGCGCTGTTTGATCTGGGCACCCTGGCCGAACCAGGCGGAGTCGAGGCGGTACTCAGTGCTGCGTGCCCGGCGTTCGTGATCGACGTACTCGGTCACGGCATTGAGCAGGCCCCAGGCGGTGCCGCGTGCCGAGTCCAGCTGGCTACCGCGACCACGGCCTTCGTACAGCTCCTGCACTTTGCGCAGGGCGCGCTCGTTGGGCAATTGCTCCGGTAGTGCGCCGGTCGGGCTTGTCTCGCACATCACGTTCATGAAGAAGCCCAGTGCTTCATGCCACTGCACCTTGCGTTCAGCCAGGTGGCGCATGCGGTACATGAAGTCATCCCATTGCGAGACGGCGATGCCGAGCTGCTTCTTGACCAGGTCGCCGTCGAAGCGGGTGCTGTGAGGCACCTTGATCGCACGACTGGTTCCGTCCAGGGCGATGGTCAGGGTGTTGTTGCAGACCACGCGAACCGTGGTCGGCGTTGCGGTGGTGGCCAGGGTGCCGTCGCAGGAAGTGGCCAACAGTAGGTAGCCATTCACCTGGTCGTTACCCTTGAGTGCAGCGCCTTGTCCGGTTCGCGCCAGCGCCCAGAACTTGCGACCGCCCTTGAGCAAGCCAGCGGTTTCCAGCTCGTAGCCGGATACCTCGGTGAGATCCCGGTAGAACTCCAGCACCTCGCGAGGTTGAACGGTGTGGTAGCGCTGCGAGACCACTGACAGCGGTGCCTTGGTGTCCGAACGGTAGAGCACCTTCTGTTCTGGGAATGAGTGGATGGCACCCAGATGGCCGATGGCGTCCGACTTGAAGTGCACGGGGCTTTCCATGATCTGCCAGTCCATACCGGCTTCGCGTTGCCAGACTTCGATGGGCTGTTTCTGCGGCAGGTTGTTACCCAGGCCGTGCCACGGAGTAGCGCCAACGTAGGCCATTTGTTCGATTTGATGAGCCATGACGAATTTCCTTTGGGTGCGGGCCGGCATAAAGCGCCGCGCATGGCGCAGCACCGGCAATCAGTGATGGATTAGGAAGAGGAGTGCGGTGGCCGGATCAGGCCGGTAGGTTGAAGCGGTGACCGCAGAGCAGGCAGAGGTTGTGAGCCAGGACGTGGCGGTCCAGCGACTCGCCGAGCTGAGCTCCGAGCGCACAACCGCCGACGCCTCCGGCCAGGCCGCCGAGGATGGCACCAGATACAGATCCGAGTGTGATGCCGACAGGGCCGGCGATTACGCCGAGCGCTGCGCCGGCCTTGCTGCCTGCCAGAGCAGCGCTGACACCACGTGCGAGGCCACCGACCGCGCCGATAGCAGCGCCGGCCTTCATGGCGTGATGGAAAGAAGCGACTTTGGGGGAGTGACAGCGGGGACACTGCAATGACATGGGACGAACCTCCTTGGTGCTGATGTCATGGCAGTAATGTGTGGCTGAGATTTTTTCGAATCGAATGGCAGCTTTGCAGCTGCGAAACCAAGGGGGCAACAGGCTACAGTCGGCCAAAAGCGGTCATCAGGTGCTCACGAATGCAGGGCTGATTGATTTTATGCAACTGGCCACTAAACTTGGGACTAGCCCACCATGAGGTAGAGATTCAAAACTGAGTGAAGCTAATTGCTTAACTGCCGTCGCGCTCCGATGTAGTGCACGCTGGAAACTCATTGATATATTACCTCACCGTAGTTAGCAACGAGCATCGCAGATTCATAGACAGTAATGTTGAGCTGCAGGCGCAGGTGTCGTGAAGACGCACGTACTCAATATCGATGCAATGTTGCTGCTACAAAAATGCAGTGGCAAGGCAGATCCAGTTGCGACCAAGCTGGTGCTGTTTGTAGCTCTTGCGCGAGTTTGCGTGCGCCAGGCAGTTTCGCTACATACCATGCCCTTTCGAGAGGCGCCGCCGACAGTCCTCAATTACGTTGAACACTCTATCCAGTTCGAGACGTGCCAGGCGGCAGGTAAGAACTCCGCTCCCTCATGTGTTCGGGCAATTTCCTGATGCCACAGACACTTTTAACAAATGCTCAGGTGGCGACTTGATCAGACAGAGCAGTGATTCGAGCACGGAACGTATTAGCGACTCTTTGTTCTCTGGCTGTTGCAGGCACTCATATAAAAGACCGCTGATAGCGCTCTGAAATAGCGCCTCGACCATTTCAAGATTTATGTCTGGAGAAATTTCGCCATTTCTAGAAGCGGACTCGAGGATGGCCGCAATTTGCCGCATGAACTGCTTGCGCAGCCGCGTTAAGCCGTCCCGAATGATTCCGCATTCGCCTGTAGGACCTTGAAGGAACATGATGCTCAAGAGCTTTCGAGCCGTGTCGTCGCCAACCGTATTCAGCAGAACGCGCGCCAGCCACGTCCATGCGTTGTCAAGGCAGGCATTGCGAGGCACCGGCTGTCGAAGCGGAATCGATAACTCGTCGAACAGCGCGTTCAAGATGGCGTGCTTGTCTTTGAAATGCCAATAGACCGCACCGCGTGTGACGCCCGCCATCTTGGCCACCGTCGCCAACGCGGCGTTATCGACCCCTTCATCCCAGAACACTTCATTGGCAGCCATGAGAATCTTGCGTCGGGTCAGCTCCGCTTCAGCGGCGGTTCGTCTGGCCATGCTTTCGCCTCTCAGGATGTATGCGTGGCGCGCCGACCGATCGCCCGCTCGACGCTCTGCTGGCAGCGGTGCAGCGCCTGTTGAAATGGCTCACGACGAGTCACTAGCCGCGCTGTCGGTCCGACGATTGCGATCGAGTACCGACCCAAATAGGTTTCCAGCGTGATCGCAAACGAGCTGAGTCCCTCAATCAGCTCGCCATGTTCTTCGGCAACGGCGCCCTCAGCGATCTGGCCGAGCTGCTCAAGCAGCGTAATCCGGTCAGGCGTGCATGGAGTCACGATCGGCAGCGGGTCGGGCAGCATCTGTTGCAGCCACTCATCGGCCAGGACCGCCAGCAGCGCCTTGCCGCTCGCGGTCGCGTAGGCCGGCGCCTTGATACCAATGGGAAACACGACACGTAGCTCACGCTCGGCCACGACGCGGTCGACCACGTAGGCTTTCGCGCCGACCAGCGTGCTGACGCAAACCGACTCGCCCAACTGCTCGCAGAGCTCGAGCATGTAGGGCTTGAGCAACGTGATGATGTCCGTCTGGGTCTGGCTGATCAGCTGCCCGAGTGCCGGCCCCAGGCGGAAGCCGCCACTGGGGCCAAGGGTCTCGACCAGGTACTCGGCCTCCAGCGCGGTGATGATGCGCTGCACCGTGGAGCGGGGCAGGTCGACGATCTGCGCGATAGCAGCCAGGCTCAGTCCCGGGGGGTTGTCGCCCAGGGCCCGCATGATCGCTCCTGCGCGGGCGATTACCTGAATACCGTTGTGCCGGCCGGCTTCAGCGGCCTGGTCTGTCTGTGTCATAGCATCCTCTTATGTACTACGCCCACTTGGGTTGCGGGGGTTTTCCAGCAGCTTCGCAAGAGTGAACAGGCATTCTTCAACGTCGCGGACCGGAGTTGCCAGTTCCTTGTTCAGGCCTGTTACATATTCCGAGTTGTCTCTACTGAACTGTATAGTGATACACTGAATCGCTATATGGTACAGCCTTTGTGCATTTGAGGGGAGACAACAGGTGAATCACCGAAAAGCTAAATCGCGCGCATGGCATTCCGTTCCGCTGGCGGCACTGTTGCTGGCCGGCTGCGTGGAGTCGGACAAGACGCAAACCGCGGCGCCGGTGCCCGAGGTCGGCGTCTACACCGTACAGGCGCAGCCGCTGACCCTGACCACCGACCTGCCGGGTCGCACCAGCGCCTACCGGGTCGCCGAGGTGCGCCCGCAGGTTTCCGGCATCCTCCAGCAGCGCCTGTTCACCGAGGGCTCGGAGGTGAAGAAAGGCCAGCAGCTGTACCAGATCGATCCGCGCACCTACGAGGCGCGCCTGGCCCGCGCCGAAGCCAACCTGACCACCGCCGAGAACCTGGCCCGCCGCTACGAGCGCCTGCTGAAGACCAATGCGGTCAGCCAGCAGCAGTACGACGACGCCCAGGCCGCCTGGAAGCAGGCGCAGGCGGAAGTGCAGGTGGCACGCATCGACGTGCAGTACACCAAGGTGCTGGCGCCGATCTCCGGGCGCATCGGCCGCTCGGCAGTGACCGAGGGGGCGCTGGTCACCAACGGCCAGGCCCAGGAACTGGCCACCGTGACCCAGCTCGATCCGATATACGTGGACGTCAACCAGCCGATCACCAAGCTGCTCGGCCTGCGCCGCGCGCTGGAATCCGGCCGCCTGCAGAAAACCGGCAGTGACCAGGCCGAGGTCAGCCTGACGCTCGATGACGGCAGCGCCTATCCGTTGCCCGGCACCCTGAAGTTCTCCGAGGTGAGCGTCGACCCGACCAGCGGTTCGGTGACGTTGCGCGCCGAGTTTCCCAACCCGGACCGCAAGCTACTGCCGGGCATGTTCGTGCATGCGCTGCTCAAGGAAGGCACCCAGCAGGACGCCATCCTCGTGCCGCAGCAGGCGGTCAGTCGCGATGCCCGCGGCGTACCCAGCGTCTGGGTGGTCAAGCCGGACGACAGCGTCGAGCGCCGCGAGGTCGAGACCCTGCGCACCGTCGGCAATGCCTGGCTGATCGGCAAGGGCGTCGCCGATGGCGAACGGGTGGTCACCGAAGGCACGCAGCGGGTACGCAGCGGCATCACCGTCAAGCCGGTGGCGGCCAGCAACGTCAGACTGGTCGCCGAGTTCGCTCCGAAGACCGACGCCGTCGCCAACTGAGGAGCAAGCCGTACATGTCCCGTTTTTTCATTGACCGGCCGATCTTCGCCTGGGTGCTGGCGATCGTCGCCATGCTCGCCGGCGCGTTGTCGCTGGTGAAAATGCCGATCAGCCAGTACCCCAACATCGCCGCCCCGGCCGTGGCCATCCAGGTCAGCTACCCCGGCGCCTCCGCGCAGACCGTGCAGGACACCGTGGTGCAGGTCATCGAGCAGCAGCTCAGCGGCCTCGACGGTTTTCGCTACATGTCCGCGGAGAGCAATTCCGACGGCAGCATGACCATCATCGTGACCTTCGAGCAGGGCACCGACCCGGATATCGCCCAGGTCCAGGTGCAGAACAAACTGCAGCTGGCTACACCCAGGCTGCCTGAGGAAGTGCAGCGCCAAGGGCTGCGCGTGGTGAAGTACCAGCAGAACTTCTTCCTGATCATCGGGCTGGCGGACAGCACCGGCAAGATGAGCAACTTCGACCTCGGCAACGTGATCGCTTCGCAGCTGCAGGACCCGATCTCGCGCATCGACGGCGTCGGCGACTTCCTGCTGTTCGGCTCGCCCTATGCCATGCGCATCTGGCTCGATCCGGCCAAGCTCAACAGTTACCAGCTGACTCCAGGCGATGTTGCCGACGCTATCCGCGAACAGAACGTGCAGGTTTCCTCCGGCCAGCTCGGCGGTCTGCCGACGCTCAGCGGCGTGCAGCTCAACGCCACGGTGCTGGGCAAGACGCGCATGACCACGCCCGAGGAGTTCGAGGAAATCCTGGTCAAGGTCAAAACCGACGGCTCGCAGATCCGCGTCAAGGACGTTGCCCGGGTCGCGCTGGGCGCCGACAACTTCGCCATTTCCAGCAAGCACAACGGCAGACCGTCGGCGGGCCTGGCCCTGCGCCTGGCCAGCGGCGGCAACCTGCTGGAAACCGTGAAGGCGGTGAAAGCCGTGATGGAGAAGCAGAAGGCCTATCTGCCGGAAGGGGTCGAGGTGTTCTATCCCTACGACACCACGCCAGTGGTGGAGGCCTCGATCAGTTCGGTGATTTACACCATCATCGAAGCCGTGGCGTTGGTATTTTTGGTGATGTACCTGTTCCTGCAGAACTTCCGCGCCACACTCATCCCGACCCTGGCGGTGCCCGTGGTGCTGCTCGGCGCCTTCGCCCTGCTGCCTTACTTCGGCCTCAGCATCAACGTGCTGACCATGTACGCCATGGTGCTAGCCATCGGTTTGCTGGTGGATGACGCCATCGTGGTGGTTGAGAACGTCGAGCGCCTGATGCACGAAGAAGGGCTGACGCCGCTGGAAGCGACGCGCAAATCCATGGGGCAGATTCAGGGCGCGCTGGTCGGCATCGGCCTGGTGCTGTCGGCGGTGTTCGTGCCGATGGCCTTCTTCGGCGGTTCAGCGGGCATCATCTACAAGCAGTTCGCCGTGACTATCGTGCTCTGCATGGGCCTGTCGGTGCTGGTCGCGCTGATCTTCACCCCGGCGCTGTGCGCCACCATCCTCAAGGCGCCCAAGGGCGACGCCCACCACGAGAAGAAGGGCTTCTTCGGCTGGTTCAACCGCACCTTCGAGCGCGGCACCACCCGTTTCGAGCGCGGCGTCGGCGGCATGCTCAAGCACCGCGGGCGCTACCTGCTGGCGTTCGTGCTGATTACCGCCGGCACCGGCTACCTGTTCACCCAGATTCCCAAGGCCTTCCTGCCCAACGAAGACCAGGGCCTGCTGATGGTCGAGGTACGCATGCCGGTGAATTCCTCCGCCGAACGCACCGAAGCGGTACTGCAGGAAGTGAGCGACTACCTGCGCAATGAGGAAGGCCAGCTGATCCAGCACGTGCTGACCGTCAACGGCTTCAACTTCGCCGGTCGCGGGCAGAACTCCGGCCTCGGTCTGGTCATGCTCAAGGACTGGAGCGTGCGCGCCGCGGAAGGCCAGGACGTGTTCAGCCTGGCCCAGCGCGCCAACGCCCGCTTCGCCCAGATCAAGGACGCCACCGTCATGGCCTTCGTGCCGCCGGCGATCCTGGAAATGGGTAACGCGATGGGGTTCAACCTCTATCTGCAGGACAACTCCGGCGTCGGTCACGCCGCGCTGATGGAGGCGCGCAACCAGTTCCTGCAGCTGGCCAACCAGCATCCGAAGCTGCGCGCGGTGCGCCCCAACGGCAAGGACGACGAGCCGCAGTTCCAGGTCAACATCGACGATGAGAAGGCCCGCGCCCTGCAGGTCAGCATCGCGGCGATCAACCAGACCATGTCGGCGGCCTGGGGCTCGATGTACGTCAACGACTTCATCGACCGCGGTCGGGTCAAGCGCGTCTACATCCAGGGCGAAGACGCTTCGCGCATCTCGCCGGAAGACTTCGACAAGTGGTACGTGCGCAACGCCCTCGGCGAGATGGTGCCATTCTCGGCCTTCGCCACCGGCGAATGGACCTTCGGCTCGCCCAAGCTGGAGCGCTACGGCGGCATCTCCTCGGTGGAAATCCTCGGTGAGCCGGCGCCGGGCTACAGCACCGGCGACGCCATGGTGGCCATCGCCGAAATCATGCAGCAGCTGCCGCCGGGTATCGGCCTGAGCTACACCGGGCTGTCCTACGAGGAAATCCAGACCGGCGACCAGGCGCCGATGCTCTATGCGCTGACCGTGCTGATTGTGTTCCTCTGTCTGGCCGCGCTCTACGAGAGCTGGTCGGTGCCGGCTTCGGTGATGCTGGTGGTGCCGCTGGGCATCCTCGGCGCGGTGCTCGCCACGCTGTTCCGTGACCTCACCGCCGACGTCTACTTCCAGATCGGCCTGATGACCACGGTCGGTCTGTCGGCGAAGAACGCCATCCTCATCGTCGAGTTCGCCAAGGATTTGTATGAGAAGGAAGGCATGCCGCTGGTCGATGCTGCCGTTCATGCGGCCAGGCTGCGGCTGCGACCGATCGTCATGACTTCCTTGGCCTTTACCTTCGGTGTATTGCCCATGGCCCTGGCCAGTGGTGCCGGCGCCGGCAGCCAGCATTCGGTGGCGACCGGGGTGGTCGGCGGGATGATTACCGCCACCGTGCTCGCGGTGTTCTTCGTGCCGCTGTTCTACGTGGTGGTGGTCAAGCTGTTCGAGGGCCGCAAGCAGCCGCGCGCCGTTGCCGAAGCCGAAGGAGAAACCGCATGAAGTTCAAGCCTTTGACCCTCGCGGTTGCCCTGGCACTGGGCGGCTGCAGTCTGATCCCGCAGTACCAGCGACCGCAGGCGCCGATCGAGGCCGACTGGCCGCAGGGCGCGGCCTACGATCAGGCGGAGCAGGGCGACACGCGCGCGGCCGATCTGCGCTGGCAGGAGTTCTTCCGCGACGCCGCGCGCGTGTCGCCCTGCTC
>Ga0114983_1000215_pt1 | contig 23823 bp, 22 predicted proteins | sample Shrwel_input2_RT_FD_87182 | JGI IMG/M metagenome (GOLD analysis project Ga0114983, IMG submission 87182) | Subsurface microbial communities from deep shales in Ohio, USA - Utica-3 well 1 S input2 RT | ecosystem: Environmental > Aquatic > Deep subsurface > Shale gas/oil reservoir > Produced... | reverse complement strand
CTTCGGGACGCCGCTGTCGCTGGCCGAGCGTCTTGCCGAGGCTGGTGACGACAAGGAAAAGGCCCGCTACCTGGTTGAGAAAACCGCCTTCGAGGTGTTCCGCCGGATCAATCTGGCAACACCGGTCACCACCCAGGCACTGGCGACCCTCGCCTTGCTGACCTCCGGCGACCGTGCGCTGACGCTCGATGAAGTGCATCGCCGTACCGTGCCGCTGCTCGACTACCTGCGTGCCCGCAGCGTGCCGGTGTCGCAGGTGGAAAGCCTGCGCCATCACGAAGGCCTGCTCGACACGCTGGTCTCGCTGGTCGACACGCAAGTCGTCGAGCGATTCCGCGACGGGGCCGAGCCGGTCTACCGGATCGCACCCGGCCAGCATGCCGTGGCCGCCTACTACCGCAACAGCGCGGTGCACTGGTTCATCAACCGCGCGATCCTGGAGCTTGCGATGTGGAAGGCCGCGCACAGCGGCGCGACCGATCTGGTCAAGACTGGCAAGCACGAAACCCTGGCGCTGCGCGACCTGCTGAAGTTCGAGTTCACGTTCAGCGATCGCGCCGGGTTCCGTAACGAACTGCTGACCGAATCCGACCTGTTCGATCCGGACTGGCGTGAACGCATCGCGACTGCCGAACTGCGCAAGGCGATGATCGCCGACGCGCCGTTCCTGATCGCGCCGACCGTGCTGCCGACGTTTCTGGAGGCGTATTTCGTCGTCGCCGACCGGCTGGCTGCGCTCGCCCCGGCCGCGGAAGTCCGCGATGCCGCGTTGATCGACAGCTGCATGGCGGTTGGTCGGCAGTACCTGCTGCAACGACGCATCCAACATCCCGAATGCCTGTCGCGGGAGCTGTTCGCCAACGCGCTGAAGCTGGCGGCAAATCGCGGTCTGGTCGCGCCCGGCGATGCGGGTTTGAGCCTGCGTCGCGATGCCTTCGCCCGTGAATGCGAAGCGCATGTGCGGGCCATCAACGCACTCGGCGAGCTTCGTCAGCGCCCTGTCACGCTGCCCGCACCGGAGCAACGCCTTGAATCCGCCTGACCCCGCGACGAACGCTGCACTGACGGCGCGGCTCGCCGAGATCGCCGCCGGGCCGACCGGCCCTCAAATCGGCGCCTTCTTCGATTTCGACGGCACGCTGATCGATGGCTTTTCGGCCTCCCATCTGGTCAAGGACCGCTGGAAGAAGAAGCAGCTCGGCCTGCGCGAAGTGTCGGAACTGTTGACCTTCAGCCTGATGAAGCGCCCGGCCGACATCGATTTCATGGAGCTGATCGAGAACGCCATCGGCCGCTGGAAAGGCATGGCCGAAGCGGACATCGCCACGCTCTGGGAACAGATCTTCGTCCGCGACATCGCCCAGACCGTGTTTCCGGAAGCGTGGCTGCTGGTGCAGGCGCATCGGCGGGCCGGCCACACCGTGGCGGTGGCATCGTCGGCAACCCGCTGGCAGATCGAACCGGCCGCGCGCGAGTTCGGCATCGAACACGTGCTGGCCACGCCCGTCGAGGTCCGCGACGGCGTGCTGACCGGCAAGCTGGCCGGCAGCCCGCTGTGGAACGCCGGCAAGGCGCGCGCCGTGCAGGCGTTCGCAAGGGCTCAAGGTGTCGTGCTCGAACAGAGCTATGGCTATGCCAACGGCGACGAGGACATCGACTTCCTGTCGGCGACGGGGCGGCCGATGGCGATCAATCCAAAGCCGCTGCTGGCAGCGACTGCCGCCGCCGCCGACTGGCCGGCCAGCCATTTCGGGCAGCGCCGCAAGCGCACGCTGGAACATCGCCTGCGCACCACGGCGAGCTACGCGGTGATGGCCGGCACTTTCGTCGGCGCATTGGCCGCGAACGCCTTCGGACTGCCAAAGAGCCGGGCGCGCAATCTGGTGACCACGGTCGCACCGGAACTGGGGCTGGCAGCCGCCGGCATCGCGTTGCGCGTGGAGGGCGAAGAAAACCTGTGGGCGGCCCGCCCGGCGGTGTTCCTGTTCAACCACCAGAGTCCGCTGGACCTGGTCATCGGTGTGCTGCTGATGCGCCGTGACGCCACCGGCGTCGTCAAGGCCGAAATCGCACAGATGCCCGGCTGGGGCCAGTTCGCCCGCTTCATGGATCTGGCGCTCATCGACCGTGCCGATCCGGACAAGGCCAAGGCGGCACTCGCGCCAGCGGTCGAAAAACTGAAGGCGGGGCTGTCGCTCGGCATCTGCCCGGAAGGCACGCGCAGCTATTCGCCACGGCTCGGTGCGTTCAAGAAAGGTGCCTTTCATCTGGCACTGCAGGCGCAGGTGCCGATCGTGCCCGTGGTGATGCGCAATGTCGGCGATGTCATGCACCGGGATTCGTCGTCGATGCGCCCCGGGGTCGTCGACATCTGCGTGCTGCCGCCGGTGGATACGTCCCGGTGGCGGCGCGAAACGCTCGACCAGCACATCGCCGACGTGCGCCAGCAGTTCGTCGACACGCTCGCCGACTGGCCCGGCAGCGCACCGGCGCGCGCAGCCGCGAAGCCGCGCCGCAAGGCAGCCCCCGGAGTCCCGGCATGACCAAGCCTGACAGCACCTCGCTGCGCCTCGACTGGGGCACTGCCCCGGCACTCGACGCCTTCGAAGCGCTGATGTGGCGCATGGATGTCTATCCGAACCTGCGCTCGTCGGTGGTCGGCGTCGAGATCCTCGATCGCGCGCCGGACCGCGCCCGGGTCATCGCCGCTCATCGTTGGGGGGCGAATGCCGTGCCCCGGCTGCGCGATCGGCTGGTCGACGTGCCACTGGCGACCCCGGAATGGGTGGCCGACACCAATTTCGACCTCGACACCCATCTCGAATTCGTGCGCCTGCCGTCACCCGGCAGCGAGCGGCAGTTGCTGGATCACGCCGCGCGCTTCGCGATGGCCCCGTTCGACCGGACCCGGCCACCGTGGCAGGCGCAGGTGATCGAAGGCCTCGAAGGCGGCCAGGCGGCCTACCTGCTGAAACTGCACCACGCGCTCAGCGACGGCATCGGCATCGTCCAGCTGATGTCGTTCATGCACAGCCGCGCGCGCGAGCCGAGCGGCCGCGCCAAGGTGCTGCCCCCCGAGCAGACCGGTCGCGACGTCGAGACGTCGACGCTCGGCATCTGGCGCGGTCGGCTGCGCCGCGAACTGGCGGCTGCGCCCGCGCGGGCGAAAGCGCTGCTGGGCACCGGCCGCACGCTGCTGGCTGCGAGCGCTGACGGAGAGCCGCTGCTGTCGCGCGCCGCCCGCTACGCCGCCTCGGCACGCCGGGCGCTGGCGCCGTACATGGCGCCGCCATCGCCGCTGCTGAAGGATCGCTCGCACGAGTGGCGCTTTGAAGTGCTGGATCTGCCACTGGCACCATTCAAGGCGGCCGCCAAGGTTTGCAAGGCGACGCTCAACGATGCCTTCATCGCCGGCTTGCTCGGGGGCTTTGCGCGCTATCACGAGGAACTGGGTATCGACGCCCGCGAGTTGCCGATCGGCATGCCGATCAATGTCCGCCGCGCCGATGCCGGTGGCGGCGGCAACCATTTCGCCCCCGGACAGCTGGCCGGCTTGCTGAACGGCGCGACGCCGATCGAGCGGATGCGCCACATCAGCGAGCAGGTGGCGCGGCTGCGCGACGAACCGGCGCTGGCCGCGCCGCTGGCGCTGATGCCGCTGCTGGCGCGACTGCCGCCGAGCGTGGTCGCGAAAGCGATGGGCCCGAAGATGGCGGCCAACGACCTGCAGATCAGCAACGTGCCGGGCATGCGCGACACTGTCTATCTGGCCGGTGCCCGGGTCACCCGGCTGTACCCGTTCGCGCCGCTGCCCGGGGTCGCCGGCATGATCACGCTGGTCTCGCACGGCGAATATTGCTGCATCGGCCTGAACCTCGATGCCCGCGCCGTGGCCGAACCGGCGCGGCTGATGCGCTGCCTGCGCGCAAGCTTCGACGAAGTGCTGGCGCTGGCCCCGGCGGCCGCGACCAAGGCCTGATCCACCCTTACAACCAGAACCATCCAAGGAGGAACGACATGCAATTCACCCAGGGCCTGCATCGGGCCGTGCAGCAGAAGCCGGATGCCATTGCCACCGTCTGCAAGGACCGCCGCCGCACGTTCCGCGAACTGCATGATCGCGTTGCCAGGCTGGCCGGCGGCCTGCAGAGCCTCGGCATCGGCCGCGGTTCGCGGGTCTGCATCCTGTCGCTGAACGCCGATCGCTATCTGGAAAGCTATCTGGCGATCGCCTGGCTCGGCGCGGTGGTCAATCCGGCGAACTTCCGCTGGAGCGCGCCGGAAGTGATCTATTCGCTGAACGACTCCGACAGCGTGGCGCTGATCGTCGACGATCAGTTCTCACCGATGATCAATGCCATCCGCGCCGGCACGCCGGGCCTGAAGCAGGTGATCTTTTCCGGCGACGGCGCGCTGCCGACTGGCACGGTCGGCTTCGAGGCGCTGATCGACGCCAGCCAGCCGGTGGCCGATGTCGGTGCCGGCGGTGATGAGCTGTTCGGCGTGTTCTACACCGGCGGTACCACCGGCAAGCCGAAAGGCGTGATGCTGTCGCATCGCAACGTGCTCAGCTCCGGCCTCGACGTGCTGGCCGAAGGCGCACTGCCGGAAGGTGTCGTTGGCCTGCACGCGGCGCCGATGTTCCATCTCGCCGACATGATGCTGACCATCGGCCTGCTGCTCCGAGGTGGCCGCCACATCGTGCTGCCGGCGTTCCGGCCGGACATGCTGCTCGACATCATCGAGGCAGAGCAGATCAGCGATCTGCTGCTGGTACCGGCGATGCTGCAGGCTTTCGTCGATTTCCCGGCCGCGAAAGGCCGCAATCTCGGCAGCGTGCAGCGGATCATGTACGGCGCCTCGCCGGCGTCCGAAGCGCTACTTGACCGCACCCAGGCGCTGCTGCCGCAGGTCAGCCTGATGCAGGTCTACGGGATGACCGAGATGAGTGCCGTGATGACCGTGCTGCCGCCGGACGATCACCGCAGCCGCAGCGCCAACCGCCTGCGCTCCGGCGGCCGGGCGAGCTACCACGTGCAGGTGAAGATCGTCGACGAGCACGACATCGAAAAGCCGCGCGGCGACGTCGGCGAGATCATCGCCCGCGGCCCGAACGTGATGATCGGCTACCTCAACAAGCCGGACGCCACCGCCGAAGCCCTGAAGAACGGCTGGATGCACACCGGCGACATGGGCTACATGGACGATGCCGGCTACGTGTTCATCGTCGACCGCCTGAAGGACATGATCATTTCCGGCGGCGAGAACATCTATTCGGTCGAAGTCGAGAACGCCGTCTCGAAGCACCCGGCGGTCGCCGCCGTGGCGGTGATCGGCATTCCCGATGCAGCGATGGGTGAAGCAGTGCATGCGGCTGTCGTGCTCAAGCCGGGTGCGAGCCTCACGCAAGACGAGCTGTACGCGCACTGCAAGCAGCTGATCGCCGGCTACAAGTGCCCGCGCAGCCTTGAGCTTCGTGAGGCGCTGCCGGTGTCCGGCGCCGGCAAGGTGCTGAAGACCGAACTGCGCAAGCCGTTCTGGGAAGGCCGCGAGCGCGCGGTCGGCTGATCGCTCAGCGCTTGCCGCGCACCCGGATCTTCGCCTTGCAGTTGCCGGCCGGCGGAGAACCGGAGGCGACGTATTCGAGGTTGTCGTCGAAGCGCATGTCGATCGACTCCAGCACGCTGTTCCGGCAATGCGTGCTCAGCGCCTCGACCGGCAGCGTGTCGTTGGCCGCCGCCACCGCGGCCAGCAGCGCTTCGGCGGTGATTTCGACATCAGGCAGTTCCGGCGAAAACGCCGGCGGCCACCAGACGCGGCGATCGACCCGTTCGGCATAGGCCGCGTAGTCGATCTCGCTGAGTCCGGAGCAGCGGCCGTAGATGCGCCACGAGGCACGCGTCTCCGGCAGGTTGCGCGTGAACTGCAGCATCTGGTCGAGGATGCGCGGACTGAGCAGCATCGGGCCGCTGCTGCAGCCTTCGACCGGCTTGCCGTCGCGGACGCGGATCAGATCACGCAGCACGAAGCCCTGCACCGGCGCGCATTGCGGCTCCCGCGAGCCGCGATTGCGATCGCAGTACTGCGGGCTCCAGAAGAAGCGGGCAATCCAGCCGCTGCCACTGCTGCCGCTGGCCGGCGCAGACACTGCCGATGCTGCCGGTGCCGCCTCGGGCGGCGGCTGCTCTGGCGCGGCTGTGGCGTCGGACACAGCCGGCGACGGCAATTCGATGGCGGGGATGTTCGCGCCAGCATCGTCGTCGGCCGTTGCCGTCATCGATGAAACAAGGCTGAAAACACAGATCAGCGCGGCGGCTGCGGCGGACAATCTGGACATCGGCTGGCGACTCTGTGAAGTGGAAACGGGTGCCGGCAAGCTGCGGCGCGGCCGAAGAATCGACCACGGCTCCGGAGGCGTCAACCGAAACCGACGCGGCCTGCCGCACGGACATGTGCAGCAATCATCCCTTGCGAAACAGCGCTACGTCGATCGAACTGGTATGGAACAATACTACTTCGTCAGTTACCGAAACCAAGAGCCATGTCCGACAAAGCGCCGATCGTGTTCCACTCCTACGCCGACAGCAGCGTGCTGATCACCGGCGGCACCTCGGGCGTCGGGCTGGCATCGGCGATCCAGTTCGCGCAGGCCGGCGTGCGCCGCATCGGTCTGGTCGGCCGCAATGCCGAGCGCGGTGAAAACGCGCGGCAAGCGGTGCGGGCGGCCTGTCCGGACGCCCAGGTGTTTTTCTTCCAGGGCGATGCCAATGATCTGGCCCAGGCGCAGCGCGTGGTCAGCGAAGCGGCGGCGGCGCTCGGCAGCATCGACGTGCTGCTGAACTCGACGATGGACATGAGCCGCTACACGCCCGAACCGCTGATCAACCTCGATGCCGCCGACATCGGCCCGACGATGCTGTCGGTAGTGCTGGCGCCGATGCACATGAGCCGTCTGGTGCTGCCGTACATGAAGGATCGGCGCGGCGGCGTGATCCTCAATGTGGCGTCCGATGCCGCCAAGGTGCCGACGCCGGGCGAAACCATCCTCGGTGCCGCAATGGCGGCGATCTGCGTGTTCTCGCGAACGCTGGCGATGGAAGCCAAGCGCTTCGGCGTGCGCGTCAACTGCCTGACGCCGTCGCTGATCGGCGGTACGGCCACGGCCGCGCATGTCCAGAAAGGCGGCTTCAGCGCCAAGCTCTTCGCGCAGGTGGAAAGCATGGCCAGCCTCGGCGTCTGCACGCCGGATGATCTGGCGGCGATGATCGTCTACCTGGGCGGCCCGCAGGCCGGCAAGCTGACTGGCCAGGTGATCTCGGTCAACGGCGGCATTTCGGCCGGCTGAGCCGCCGCGCGCCGCTGGCATCCATGGCAGGACATGACGCGATGACTTTCGAAGCAAAGCGCTTGCACCCGCAACGGCTGCTGTCACGGCGCGTATTGCTGCGCAGCTTGTTGCTGGCCGCATCGCTGCCGGCTGCTGGCCTCCACGCAGAGCCAGATCCGCAGGCTGCGATCCCGCTGCCGCTGAGCTACGACCTGCAGCGCACCGACGAACCGGGCAAGGGCACGATCATTCTGGCCGGCGGCTGCTACTGGGGCATGCAGGCGGTCTACCAGCACGTGAAGGGCGTCACCAATGTCACGGCCGGCTACACCGGTGGCCTGAAGTCGACGGCCAGCTACGCGAAGGTCACCGGCGACCCGTCGACCGGCCATGCCGAAGCGGTACTGATCGAGTACGACACGGCGAAGCTGACGCTGGGCGACCTGCTGCAGATCTTTTTCTTCGTTGCCCACGACCCGACACAGCTGAACCGTCAGGGGCCGGATGTCGGGCCGCAGTACCGATCGTCGATCTTCACCGACGTGGTCGAGGAAAAGCGGGTCGCGGTCACCTACATGAACGACATCGACTACGCGAAGCTGCTGCCCCACCCGATCGCGACCAAGCTGCGTGACCGCTTCCCGTTCTACCCGGCGGAGGGCTATCAGCAGAACTACGTCCAGAACCATCCGACGCAGCGCTACGTGCTCTACAACGACCGGCCGAAGATCGCCAGACTCAAGGCGCTGTTCCCGGCGCTCTACCGCGAAGTGCCGCTGCGCTACGAGCCCGAGGAGCGGAAACGGCGGAAGCTGCTGCCAATTCCGGACGCCACAGGAAAGGGCGAAGCGGCTTCCTGAACGTGCCGAGCATCGTTCCGGGCAGCTGTACGAAGAAAGGCGGCGGCTGCATCGGCAGCCGCCGCCTTTCGGGATCCGCAAGCGCCGTCAGGCCATCCGTGCCACACCCGCTCGCACCGTGCTCCGCGCGCGCGATGCCACTTCCGCTGGCAGCAGCTTCGACGCGGCAAAAATCAGCACGCAGGCGGAGCCGATGCTGATCGCCGAGCACAGCGTCGACATGAACACCGACGGCTGTTCCAGATGCAGCGCGATGATCATCGGCGCGCCGGCGCCAAAGTTGCCGAGGTAGAACGTGCACGGGAACATCACCAGCAGGCCAAGCAGATGCCAGTGGCGCGTCGCGCGGCGGCGCAGTTCGGCCGCGGCCACCGCAAGACACACCACCTGCGCGGTTTCGAGCATGCCGATCGCCAGCGGGTAGTTCAGGATGCGGAACGCGTGCGGACCCCAGTATTCATAGAGGCCGCCGTTGATGCCGATCATCTCGAACGCGCAGGAGCAGGCCAGTTCGATCGCCGCCCACTGGTACAGGCCGGTGGCGGTCAGGCCCTTGGCGATCCGGTCGCAGATGAACATCGCCGGGCCGGCGTAGAGCACGACATAGCCGCTATGCGCCCAGACCGGCTGCGGAATGCCGAAGGCCGTGAACGTCGTCCACAGGCCGGGCGTGTAGAACCACAGCGACATGCCGACGTCGTACAGCGGTTCGGCAAACGCGCCGACGAAGGCGGCGACGATCAGCAGCACATAGAACGGCGTCTTCTGACGGATACCCATGACGATGGCGATCGCCAGCAGCACGACCGTGACCAGATAACTGCCGTAGGTCAGGACGGACTGCATGAACAAGTCCAGCGGATGGTCGGTTGGTGCGCTCAGCATGGTGATCCCCCGTCGCTCGTGGAGGCCGCGCCCTCACGCGGCCAGCAGGTTCGATTGACCTGCTTGTAGTACGTTACCATACCAATTAATGAAGCGGCCTCACCAGGCCACTGCAAGCCATGACGGCCAGCACGCGGCCTGCGAATGAGCGGACTTCATCAAGCCAAGGTCGTCGACTACAGACCGCCAACCCGCGAGACCAGAGAGGAGATTCGGATGAGCACCAGCATTGCGGCGCGCGCCGCCATCGTGCGTGAAGTCGGCGCACCGTGGACCATCGAGAACGTCGAAGTCAGCGCCCCGCGCGCCGATGAAGTGCTGATCCGCATGGTCGGCACCGGCATCTGCCACACCGATACCGCCTGCCGCACCGGCTTCCCGGTGCCGATGCCGATCGTGCTTGGCCATGAAGGCGCCGGTGTCGTCGAAGCGGTCGGCGCAGCGGTGACCAAGGTCAAGGTCGGCGACCATGTGGTGCTGAGCTTCGATTCCTGCGGCGACTGCCTGAACTGCAGGAAGGATCAGCCGGCGTACTGCTACACGTTCTACCCGCGCAACCTCGCCGGCGTACGCGCCAGCGATGGCTCGGCCCAGATCACCCAGGCGGGCCAGCCGATCAATGGCCTGTTCTTCTGCCAGTCGTCGTTCGCGACCTACGCCCTCGCCCGCGAACTGAACACCGTGGTGATGGACAAGTCGCTGCCGCTGGACATCCTCGGTCCGCTTGGCTGCGGCGTCCAGACCGGCGCCGGTGCTGCGGTCAATGCGCTGGGCATCCTGCCGGGCGAATCGCTGGCGATCTTCGGAGGTGGCGCGGTGGGCTTGAGCGCGCTGCTCGGTGCCCGTGCCGTCGATGCCGGCGTGGTGATCGTTGTCGAACCGAACGCGGCCCGCCGCGCGCTGGCGCTTGAACTCGGTGCCACCCACGTGATCGATCCGAAGGAAACGCCGGACACGCTGGGCAAGATCAAGGAACTGGTCGGCGGCGTGAACTACGCGCTCGACACCACCGGCATCCCGCCGGTGATGGCCGCGGCGGTCGAATCGCTGCTGCCGAAGGGCGTGCTCGGGTTGCTCGGCGTGCCGCCGCCGGAAGCGACCGTGCCGGCCAACATGATGAGCATGCTGGTGCGCGGCATCACCGTGCGCTACATCGTCGAAGGCGACGCCGATCCGCAGGAATTCATTCCGCGCATGGCTGCCTGGTACAAGGCGGGCCGCTTCCCGTTCGACAAGCTGATCGGCAAGTTCCCGTTCGATCAGATCAACGAAGCCGCGCATGCGGCCGAAAGCGGCAAAGTGATCAAGCCGGTGCTGATCTTCTGATTGCCGGCGGCAACGAAAAAGGCGGAGGTCGCGATCGCGACCTCTGCCTTTTTCATGCCCGGATCATCGCAAGCGATGTTCCGGTAACGCGTCCCGTCAGCAGCCGACCGTCTGCGTCGACGGCCACTGCTGCTCGGTCTCGAACCAGTCTTCCCAACCAGCCGCCAGGTTCTGCTCACGAGCCAGCTTGCGCTCGCCGGGCGTGGCGAATTCCATGTCCCAGCGCTTCAGTGCCGGCTTGATGATCGCCGCTTCCCACAGCGGCGGAATCAGCGCGGCAAGGAAGCAGACGAACACGCTCGGCAGCTCGATGCCTTCCCGGTGCGGAATCAGCTTGTAGTAAGGCGCATAGGAATTCATGTGATGGTCGGCGTGGTTGGTCAGTTCGAAACCGAGCACGCGGGTGGCAACACCAAGATGGTTCCAGACATGACGGCGACCGACCGGCGTACCCGGCACGCGGGTCTGGCCGTAGTGCTGGAAGTAGCTGAACGATTCGGTCCAGGTCTTGGCGATGAACATCGCACCGAGCACGCACAGCACACCGGTCAGGCCCGCCATCGCGAAGATGATGCTCTGGAAGACGATCTGGATCGCCACGATCTTCCACACGCGATGGCGCCAGTTCCAGCCCGACAGGCCGCGCTTGCGCAGCACCATGCTCTCGGCCTTCAGCGCGTACGAGATCGTGCCCCAGACAGCTTTCGGCGTGAACTTGTAGATCGAGGTACCGCGCGGCGCGGTGCTCAGGTCATGCGGCGTCGAGACATCGATGTGGTGATAGATCACGTGCTCGATGTCGCGCATGCCGTCGAACAGCGTGAACTGGGCATAGCGGCCGATGAAGCGGGCCAGACTGTCGCGCGAGTGGAACAGCTCGTGCTGGGCAGCAATGCCCGGCACCAGCGCCAGCCAGGCGGTGGACATCACGCCGCCGAACAGCTGCATGCCGCTCAGCGCTTCGATGTGCATGCGCCAGCCGAACGCCAGGAACAGCGCGATCGGACCGAGGCCGCCGAGGTACACCGGAATCGAGGCCCAGAACGCGGAATTCATCTTGCGCACGCTGTAATCGCGCGGCAGCAGGAAATCGACCAGCACGACAGCAGGGAACGTCGCGAAACCGAACCAGACGGCATCACCGCCGATCCAGAAACCGGCGAGACCGATCCCGATCAGGACCGTTGCTGCGTAGTACTTCAAATAATCTTTCATGACGGACTCTCGGCAGGACTCAAGGGAAAGAAAATCGGGGAGGACGGATCAGGTTCGGCTCATGACGTGGCGACCTCTGCTGAAACGGGCAGCTCGCGGGTCTGCTGCAGCCGTTTGGGCGGTCGGCCACGGGGCCGGACAATCGCGCGGACCGGTTCGTGGTCGTCGGCACCGGGCGATGGCAGCTGTGCAACCTGCGCTGCCAAGTTGGCCTTCATGCGCGACAGCAGACCATCGAGCAGCAGCTGCTCGTGTTCGGAAATGCCGGCCATGATCGCTTCGTTGCTGCTGCGGGCGACCAGCCGCATGTTGCCCAGCACTTCAAGGCCGCGATCGGCAATCAGCACGTGCTTCGAGCGACGGTCACCGGGCACCGCCTGCCGGCGAATGAAGCCGGACTTCTCGAGCCGCCGCAGCAGTTCGCCGGTCGAGGCACTGCCCATCTCCAGCATCTGCGCCAGCTCGTTCTGGTTCATCGGCCCACCGGTCTTGCGCGCCAGGTTGAACAGCACCCACCACTGCGAGCGCGTGATGCCAAGATGCCGTGACCGCTGGTCATAGAGCTGACGTCGCAGACGCGACACGTCGTGGATCAGATAGCCGGTGCGCAGGAAGCTTTCGAGGCTGCGCTTGCGAACCGGCGTGTCGCGCGTATCAGTCACGGTGGGGTCCGGCTCAGTGCGGGCGTGGACCATGAATGACCTGCTCGGTCACCCGGGCCTGCGGTGCGGTGCAGGTCGGCGTGCCGCAGCGTGCGGCATCAAGCGAGGCGTCGACCTTGTCGTCCTCGTCGGCCGCATCGGCAGCGTGCTCACGGGCCTCATCGAGCGCGATCAGCGCAGCGCCGAGCGCGCCGGCAATCTGCGGCCGCTGTGGAATGATCAGCTTCAGACCGAGCGCCTTTTCGAGGTGATGCACGGCAGCCGGGTTCTGCGCGACGCCACCGGTCATCACCAGCGGCTCGCGCTTGCCGACCCGCGATACCAGCCCGACCAGACGCGCGGCGATCGCGGCATGCACGGCACCGAGCACTTCGGTCTTGCTCTTGCCTTCGGCAAGCAGCGCGACGACTTCGGTTTCGGCAAACGTCGCGCACATGCTGGAAATCGTGATGTCTTCGACGGCGCGCAGCGCCATCGGCCCCATGTCCTCGAGCGGTACGCCGACTGCGCGCGCCAGCGCTTCAAGGAACTTGCCGGTGCCGGCGGCACAGCGATCGTTCATCGCGAACTGCGACACCAGGCCCAGCGCGTCGATGGCGATGACCTTGGAATCCTGGCCGCCGATGTCGATCACCATGCGAGCCTCCGGCACCATCGCGATGGCGCCGCGAGCGTGGCAGGTGATCTCGGTGTAGGACTTGTCCGAGACCTCCAGCATCCGCCGGCCGTAGCCGGTGGATACCGCGCGGACGACCTGTTTCTGGGTGATGCCGGCGATCGCCAGTGCCTCGGCAATCGAGGCCTTGGCACCTTCGTCGCTGACCGAGCCCTTGTGCGACACCGCAGACGCCACGATGCCGCCGTCCATGTCCAGGATCACGGTCTTGGACGTGGTCGACCCGAAATCGATGCCCATCACGTATGGCTTCATGGCGATCTCCGGTTCTGGCGGCGTGCGTCGGCGTTCGCTGCTCAGGCGGCGTTCGGAATGATCATCCGCTTCTTGCCTTCGATCGCTTCCATCATCGCTTCGAGGCGAGCGTTGACCAGTTCGTCCTTGTAGAACGATTCGTCGACCATGTCGCCTTCGATCATCGCGACCGGAATACCGAGGCGCTTCTGCACGGCATCGGCAATCAGGTACTGCGGATTCGAGAACGCGCGGCAGGTGCGCGCGGCATGCAGCACCATGCCGTCGATCTCGAATTTCTTACAGAGCTTGATGATCTCTTCGATCATCAGCGGCGCCGACAGATTGATCGGGCAGACGAGGTAGTTGATCGCCATGCCTTCGAGCGGATCGTTGACATCGATGCACTCGTGCTCATGCCAGAAACCCATGTGGGTGTAACGGCCGGCGACCATCGTGGCGTTGTAGCCGGCGAACTTGTTGGCCAGCCAGCCGATCTTGTTCCAGTTCATGATGCCGTCCCAGAACAGACGGTACTTCTCGTTCGGGATCGCGCCCTCGCCGACGCGCACGCGCTCGGCGATCTCGGCCTTGACGGTCTCGAAGTAGCTGACGATCTGCGGCCCGCCCGGCACGAAGTTCACCGGTGCAAGGCTGGTGGTCCAATCGAAGAAGCTGGCCGGCGCCGGCTTCACGGCGCACATGTCAATGGCTTCCATGCGCAGCTCACCGGCCTTCTTGGTGTAGGCCATGATTTCCGACAGCTTGTCGTAGTCGTACTTCTTGCCGGTCTGCTGCTCGATCCACTTGATGCATTCCTTCAGCTGGCGAACCATGTAGGCCGTCGCTTCCTTGAATTCGGCACCGGTCAGATAGCCCGCATCCTTCTTGTTGCCCCAGACCCACGGCACCGAGATGTTGAAGATCGGGATCTTCTTGCCGAACAGGCGGTACAGCATTTCGTCCCACTGCTGGCCGGTGCTGCAGTACGGATAGGCGCTGATGAACATGTCCGGCGCCGGCACGCGCTCGCCGAGCAGGCCGGCACCGAGGGCATCGCTGAAGCTCGAACCGGAGGCTTCGACACCGCGGTTCTGCGCCAGCACGCCACAGCCAATGTGGGTTCGGGCGTAAGAGCACAGTTCCTTCATGTAGCCACGCCCTTCCGCGGCTTCCTGCGCCGGTCCTTCGTTGTTGCGAGCGGCCAGCAGCGCCGACCAGGCTTCGCCGTGCACCCAGCGGATATCCGCGGCCTGCATCAGCGGGTTGATCGCCACGCCCTCGTACCAGCAGACCAGCTTGCCTTCGGCCTTCGCGTTGAAGACTTCGGTCCAGTAGTCGTTGACCATCCGGTTGTTCAGCGATGACGACTGAAGGCGGTTGGCCTTGACCACCGGCACTTCGGCGGCATTGAAGAAGTTACCCATTTAGACGACTCCGGTTTCGAGGCGGTCGGCAGCGGCGGCCTTGGCTCTGGTTTGACGCTTGACCATTTCGAGGAAGGCTTCGACGCGGGTGCGGATGCCTTCCAGTGCCGTGGTCTCGTGTTCGGTTTCGATCAGCAAGTGCGGAACGTCCTTCGCTTCGAAGGCTTCCTTGATCTCGGGGTAGTAGTACATGTGCGGCTCGCAGAACTTGGCCATCAGCACGATCATGCCGTCGGCCTTGCTCTTCGCCATCGCACCCAGCAGATAGGTTTCCCAGTCGGCGTTCTGGTCGACGCGCGTCGGGCACGGCACCTTGAGGTTGCGCTCCAGATACCACTTGGCGAGCGCATCGAGCGGGTCGCCGGCATCGTCGACATCGGTCGAGATGTAGCGCTGCCCGTGGTACAGATCGTCATCGACGACGATGCCGCCGCAGGATTCGATCAGATCGAGGATGCCGAGCTTCGGCGCCTGGCAGAAGTGCCCCGACAGGTAGACACGGACACCGCGCTGGCGGGTGGCGGCCGTTGCTTCAAGCCGTTCGATCAGGCCCTCCAGCAGCGCGCTGTGCGCAGCCTTGTCCATCACCATGCTCGACTTCACGGCCAGCTGCATCTGCCGTGCCGTCAGCGGCGACGTGCCGCTGCGGCGCATGTCGTACAGCTTGCGAAGCAGTTGTCGGTTGCGGTTGAACAGACGGATCGAGGCGCGAATCGCGTCGTCGTCGATCGTGCGTCCGATCATCTCCTCAAGGCCTTCCTTCAGACCGGCAAACGTCTCCCGCGCGCGGCTATGGCTCCACGGGTCGCTCATCGACGAGATCAGCTGGTAGAAGTGCACGCGCGTGTTCGGCAGCTTGGCGCGCACGACATCGGCAGCACCGAGCACCTGCACGCAGTGATCACCGAACATGATCGCGTCGAGGAAGTCGAAATCGCCCTTGCAGGCCTGATCGACGACGCTGCGGGTGTAGCCGCAGTAGAACGGATAAATCATGCCGTGGCCGACCGTGATCGGCTCATGGTTCTCCTGCAGGATCACGGGCAGGCAGCCGGCGGCATGCGCCAGCTCGCCCGGAAAATGCATGGGAAACGAGCCCACCACCGGCGTTCCGTGCGCGGCTTTCCAGGCCCGTGAACTGGCCAGAGGATTTTCGGCTGCGGCCTCGAAGGCGGCAAAGATCCCCTGTACGGAGGAATCAACGGACATGGACGGAACACTCGTGGGAATATGGTACGGACCCATACTATGCGTCGATATGAATTGATGTCAACAAGACTTTGTATGAAAAGACGCTTTGCTTAACAACTTCAATTAAATCAATTTATTGAACTGCAATTTAAAAGATGAATTGCATTCATTAGTCAATCAGGAAAGGGCTTATGGCCAAGATGACACCTCGCAAGCAGGCCAGTCGCCTGTCGATCGATGACCGCACCGCTGACATCCTTGCCGCTGCGCGCGAGGTCATCTCGGTGAAGGGCTACGAAAACGTGCTGGTCGCCGATATCGCGCGCCAGGCCGGCATTGTCGAAGGCACGATCTACCGCTACTTCGAGAACAAGCGCGACCTGCTGGTGAAGGTCGCCGAGGTCTGGTTCAACGAGCAGCTCGCGGTCGACTCGCAGCTGCCGATGATCCACGGCACCCAGAACAAGCTTCGCCATATCGCCGCCCGGACCCTGCAGATCATCAAGAGCGAGCCGGTGCTGAGCCGCTTCATGCTGATGGAACTGCGCCCCGATCCGAACTACCGCAGCACCGCATTCTTCGAAATGAACCGCCGTTTCACGCGCGAAACGCTGCAGGTATGCAAGGACGCGATCGCCAGCGGCGAGTTTCATGCCGATGTTTCGCCGGCACTGGTCCGCGACATGCTGCATGGCTGCATCGAGCACCGTACCTGGGCCTTCCTGCGTGGCGAAGGCGATTTTTCGATCGACGAGATTTCCGACGGCATCGCCACCGTCGTCTATCGCGGCATGGCGACCCAGCCGGCCAGCACCGACAATGCGGCCCGCATCGATGCTGCCGTGGCGCGCCTGGAGGCCGTCACCACGCGCCTTGGCGGGCCGTCAGCGGCCTGAGCACGCACGGCAAGCTGCGCGGGGTCTCTGGCCCCGCTCACTTCATCGTCAGCAGCCGATCCGGTGCGAAAGCCATCGTCAGGCGCAGCGGATCGACATGCACGCCGTTGGCCAGCACCTCGAAATGCAGATGCGCGCCGGTGGCGCGCCCGGTGGCACCGACGAAACCGACGATGTCGCCGCGGCGGATCACCGAGCCGCTGCGCAAGCCCGGCATGAACTTCAGCAGGTGGCCGTAGACCGTCTCCACGCCTTGGCCATGGTTGATGCGCAGGTGGTTGCCGTAGAACGGCCGCTTGCCGAGCTCGCTGATCACGCCATCCTGCGCGGCCCGGATCGGCGTGCCGGATGCCGCAACGTAATCGACACCGTAGTGAAACCCCTGCTGCTTCTTGACCGGATGGACGCGCGAACCGTAGGTCGAGCTGATGCTCAGCTGGCTCAGCGGCGAGCGCAGCGTGGCGGCAAACTCCAGCGTCGAGACCGGCCGCTCGGCGCCCGCGTCACCCGTCAGCGATTGCGTCGGCTTGGGCACCGTCGGCAGCGTGAACAGCACCGGAATCCGCTTCGGTGGCGACGGCCGCTTCGCGGTGACCACGGTCACCGACGCTGCACCGGGCAGCGCCCGCAGTGCGGTGGGATGTGCTGCAGCCGGCTTTGTCGATGCCTGTGCAGCACCGAGCAGCAGACTGCCGATGGCGGCCAGCCGCAAGCCGCCGACGACCACTATCGTCAGCGTCCTGCCCATCAATCCGGAATGCGCTTGCACAAGGCTGTCTCCTCAGCACGTGCCGATGGTCACCCCCGAGTGGTCCCGGGTGGCGACGGTACGAACCGCGTCGTTATCCGGCGCGCGCGCGCAGCGCGGCGTTGCGTTCGAGTTCGGTATTGATGAACTTGACCCAGTTGGCGGCAGCATCGGCCTGGGTTTCGGAAGCGGAGGCATTGGCGAACGCCTGCTTGGCTTCGACCAGCTTGCCGTTGTTGTACAGCGCGGTACCGAGCTGCATGCTCAGGTTGCCCGGATTGCTGACGTTCTTGCCGCCCAGCGCGGCCCGATAGGCTTCCGCCGCCTTGGTCCAGTCGCCGGTCTGCGTGTACGCCTGGCCGAGGTAGTTGTAGTGCTTCGATTCGCCGGTCAGCGACGCCAGCTTGGTCAGCACCGGGATTGAGCGGTCGACTTCCTTGGCAATGGCCAGCGCCTGAGCCAGCAACTGCAGGTTTTCGGCATCGAGCGGAATGCTCTTGTCCTTCATCTTGGCGGTGATCAGGTCGACGGCGCGCTGCGGCGCTTCCTCGGCCAGATACAGGCGGGCCAGGTTCAGCACGTCAGGCGCGTTGGTCAGGTAGCCACCCTTGTAGGCGGCATGCATGACCACGGCCTGCTTGTGCTGGTTGCCTTCCAGGCCGTAAAGCCCGGCCAGCTGCACGAAGTAGGTTTCCTTCGGGTGGTTCGCCGCCAGGATCTCCATCACCCGGATCGCGCTCTTGTAGTCCTTCAGCTCGAAGAACACCGCGCGCAGCAGACCCAGCCAGTTTTCCTTCGGCTCCTGCTTGCGCTCCTTGGCAATGGCCAGCGCCTTCAGGATCGGCGCCTTGGCCTGCGCGTACTTCTGCTGCTGGTAGTAGGCCTGCGCGTACAGGATGTAGGCATCCGGCTGCACGTCGGCGACCACGCTGAACCACTTGTCCATCACCTTGATCGACTTCGGATAGTCCTCGATCAGGAAGTAGGTCTGGGCCAACGCGAACAGGGCGTTGTCGCGCAGGCCGTCCGGCAGGTTGGCCTGCTTCAGCACGTTGGTGTAGGCACCGATGGCGCGCTTGTTGTCATCGGTGGTGCGGTAGATCGCCGCGTACTGCACCCACAGCGTGGCGCGTTCGTAGTCGTTGAGCTTGTCGATCTTCGCCTTCAAGACATCGAGCGCGGCTTCCGCAGCCTTGTAGTTCTTGGCGTCGAAAGCCTTCTGGGCGACCTCCATCTGCTTGTAGGTCGCTTGGCTCAGGGTCTGGGTGACCCGAGTCGCGGTCTTCGCCTTCTTGTCGTCGGCCGCGTGGGCGCTGCTGACCGATCCGGCCGACAGGCCGACCATCACGGCGAGCGCTGCGGCGCGATACAGCCCGGTCCTGCGCATGGAAGTGCCGATGCGGATCATTATTTCTTGTCCAGCTTGAAGGTGATGACGTGGCGCACGCCGGGCACGCGGATCGGCAGGCCATTCTCGACGCGCGGCTTGTACTTGAACTTCAGCACCGCCTTGCTCGCGGCCTGGTCGAAGACACCCTTGGGCTGAGACTCGATGATGATCGGGTCGGCCGTGGCACCGGTTTCGGTCACCGTGAATTCGAGCAGCACATAGCCTTCGATGCCGCGGCTGGACGCACTCTGCGGATAGAGCGGCGCGACCTTGACGATCGGCAGGTATTCGCCATCCGACGCTGACAGCGCGAAGCCGGTGTTCTTGGCCACGTCCTTGTCGACCTTGATCTGGCCGATGTTGACCGCGGCCGAGGTCGGGCCTTCGACCGACATGCGCTGCGTCGGCACTTCAGGGGCGACATCCTTCTGCGGCAGTTCAGGCGGCGGCTTGCGCTCGCGGGTTTCGACTTCGAAGCTCTTCTTCAGCCGCACGAAGTCGATCGTCGGCAGCACTTCCACCTTGTCGACGCCGACATTGCTGTGGGTGATCAGCGTATGCAGCAGCCAGAACATGCCGGTGATCACGCTGATGCCGACGGCGAAGGCCGGCACGAAGCGCATCGGGCTCAGGGTCAGGTTGCCGCGTTGCACAGTGCCGCTCTGCGAAGTGGTGGCCATGGCTTCTTATCCCCCCTCGCCTTTCGTGCCGACGGAAACAGTGGCGATGCCACCCGCCTGCACCTGTTCCATGACCTTGCTCATGATCCCGCTCTCCGACAGCTTGTCGGCCTGGATCACGACGGTGTCATCGGGGCGCTCGGCATGCATGCGTTCGACCATCGCCCGCACTTCCGGCAGCGACACCTTCTTGCGATCCATCCAGATCTCGCCGTTGGCACGGACCGCGATCAGGATGTTGCCGCTGTCGCGGTGCTCGGCGGTATCGGCATCGGACGGAATGATCTTGACGCCGGCCTGCTTCACGAACGACGTGATGATGATGAAAAAGATCAGCAGGTTGAAGACGAAGTCCAGCATCGGCGCCAGGTCGATGCCGTGGTGCTCTTCGTCATGACTGTGTCGCTGGGGCATCATGGCTTTCGACCCTTCCTGTTCACTGGGTACGGCTGGTGTTGGTCGGGGCGATCGATACGTTCATGATCCCGCCCTTCCTGACTTCATCCATCACGCCGACGACGATGCCGGTCGGCGACTTGGTGTTGGCGACCACGATCACCGAGCCTTCCGGCTTTTCGCCCTTGAAGCGCTCGACGTTCGGGCGCACCGATGCCTTGTCGATCAGACGCTGGTCGACCACGATGTCGCCGTTGGCGCGCACCGCGATGTACATCGTCGAATCGTCGTTGTCGGTCTTCTTCGCGTTGTTGCTCGGCGGCGGAGTCGACAGCGTGAGGCCGACTTCCTTGACGAAGATCGCCGTGATGATGAAAAAGATCAGCAGGTTCAGCACGAAGTCGAGCATCGGCGCCAGATCGATGCCGTGATCCTCGTCGTCACCTTCGTCTACTGCGTTGGACATGCGACGCATGGCGTGGACTCCTGATCGGGTTGCTAGAACTTGAAGCGGTCGGCCAGCAGTTCGGTTTCATGGCGGATCGCCGCCTGGAACTTGAACACCGGGTACATGCCGGACACGCTCACCGCGAGGCCGGTCATCGTGCAGTTCATCGCCTTCGACACGCCCGCCGCCATCGTCCGGGCGTCGGCCGAGCCGAGGATCGCCATCGAATCGAAGACTTCCAGCATGCCGATCACCGTACCGACCAGACCCAGCAGCGGGCACAGCGGCACCAGCACCTTGACCATCGGCAGGTTGGCGCTCATGCCGCTCGACAGCCGCGACACCAGCGTCTTGCGGATCTGGTGCGCCGCCCAGGACTTGCGCTCGGACCTGGCTTCCCAGATCGCCAGCGCTTCCTCGGTCATCTTCGGCAGCGTGAACCGGAAGAACCACAGCCGCTCGAAGATCAGCGCCCACATGACGATGCCGGAGACGAAGATCCAGGCAACCAGCTGGCCACCGGCAACCATCAAGCCGGCGACGGCTTCATACGGGGCCAGCAGGAGCTCAAGCATGGGCCGCACCGTTGCGGGCTTCGAGCGTTTCGGCGAGCAGGCCGGTGCTCTGCTGATCGAGGATCTGCACCAGACGCTTGGAGCGTGACGCCAGTGCCGAGTTGATGAACAGCAGCGGGATCGCGATGCCGAGACCCAGCACCGTGGCGATCATCGCCTTGCCGATACCGGCGGCCATCAGCTTCGGGTCACCCGAGCCGGATTCGGTGATCGACTGGAAGGTCTCGATCATGCCGATGACGGTGCCGACCAGGCCAAGCAGCGGGCCGGCCGCGACGACCAGCTTCACGAACGGCTGGACGCGCTGGATCGCCGGCAGCTCCTTCAGCACCGCTTCGGAGATGCGCAGTTCGACGACTTCGGCATCTTCGTCCTTCGGCATAGCCGAGCCCTTGAACGCCAGCAGCACGCGGCCGACCGGGTTGTCGGTGCTCAGATTGTTGAGGTTGGCGAGCTGCTTGCCGACCTTGCTCGATACCACGGTCAGGTAGAAGAACTGGTAGATCGCGAGGATCGAGCCGATCGCGCCGACCAGCAGGATCAGGTAGGCCACCCAGCCGCCGACATGAATGCGCTCCATGATTTCCGGCCGCTGCGAATACAGGCCGATCAGCACGCCGCGCGACGGATCGACGACCATCGGCGCATAGCCGGACGTGGTCGATTCGAAGCTGCCGATGGTGCTCTGGAAGTGGCCGCCCGGCTGCTTCGGCGGCACCGAGAAGCTGGTGGCGCCGGTTTCGTACGACAGGAACTGGCCTTCCGAAATCGCCACGAACGGGCCGATGCGGGTCACCGCCTTCTTGCCGATCTCGCCGGACGGCTGGGTGACGCTGGCGTCGAAGCGCGCGATCTTGCCGCCTTCGGTCATTTCCCGCTGCATCTCGAACCAGAAGCCCTGCAGGTCTTCGATCGGCGGCATCGTCTTGGTCTGGGCCAGACGGTCGAGCTGGGCGATGCGATCCGGGAACTGCACGGTCAGCATCGAGTTGCGTGCAGCCGATGCGAAGTCGCCCGCACTCTGGCGCATCACGCCGAACAGCTCGCCTAAGTTGCCGGCCGAGGCATCGCGAGAGGTCATCAGCTCGGCGATTTCCTTGTCATTGACCTCGAACTGGCGCTGCAGCGCGGCCGCTTCGGCTTCCAGCGCTTCCTTCTGGCGCTTGGCATCGGCCAGCAGGCTGGCCTGCTGGTCGCGCGACGCCGCGAAGCGGGCTTCGCGCTCGGCGTTCAGCGCGGCGTCCTTCTGGTCGGCCTTCCTGACCTGATTGAGCAGCTCGTCCAGCGACTTGGCACCGGCAGCGTCCTGCGCCATCACCGGCGCGCAGACCGCCATCGACGAAATAAGGAGCGTCGCCGAAAGCCGGGCGACGAAGGAGGTGCGTGCAACGCGGGGGGAATTGGCGTGATTCATGGTGGCGACGCTCACTGGACGGCCGCTGCTGGAGCAGCCTGCGATGCGGATGCGGCCTGGATCGGCAGGATCATCAGGTCCGGGGACGACTGCTTGCGGGCGATCTTCAGGCCTTCCTTCACGCCTTCCGCCGCGCTGTTGTCGATCACCCAGCCCTTCTTCTCGCGATCCCAGTAGCCGGTCTCCTTGGCATCCGGTGTCTGGTACATCAGTGCCACGCGGCCGATGCGCAGGAAGTCCACTTCGCGGCCTTCGAGCTTGCCGCGATAGCCTTCGATGGTCTTTCCGTAGTCGATCTCGACCTGGTAGCCCTCGAGGATGCGGCGGAACTTCTCGGATACCGTCACGTCGGCGCGCGGCATCATTTCGTTCAGCTGCTTGACGCGCTCGCGGCGCTCGTCGATCAGGAACGGCGTATCCAGTTCCACGAACTGGCCGAAGGTGCCGAGCATGTCCTGCATCAGCGGCAGGATCTCGATGTTGGTGCGGGCGATCTCGCGGATTTCGCTGCGGACCACTTCCTTCTCCGCTTCCTGCGAACGCAGCTGCGATTTCAGCTGCTGGACGTACAGCTTCAGGCTGTCCGCTTCGCGCAAGGAGTTGCGGTATTCATCGGCGAGGCTCAGGCGCTCTTCCGCCAGACCATCGACCTTCTTCTGCGAGTCCACCTGCGCGACCAGCCACTGGTCGCTGGCGGTCAACACGTCGCCAAGCTTGGCGGCTTGTGTTGCACCGGCAAAGGTCAAGACTGCTGCTGCTACCAGTACCGCTGGCCGTGATGCCATAACACCGCTCCTCCAGATGCTTGTCGACTGCTGTCGTTTGATGTCGTGGCGACGGGCCGCTGGCCGATCGCACGCTTGATACAGACTCGGGTTTCAGCACCCGGCAGCCACGAACAGGCGCTGCCGGGCTTGCATGGCTTACGGCGCCGGTGCCGCGTCCTCGGCCGGCGCTTCGGCAGCTTCCGGCGCTGCGGCTTCAGGCGCTGCGGCTTCAGGCGCTCCGGCTTCAGGCGCTGCGGCTGCCGGTGCTGCCGCTTCCGCGGCAGCCGGTGCGGCATCGGCCGCGACGGCGTTGCCGGAAACGATCTTCAGCTCGACGCGACGGTTCAGCTCGCGCCCTTCGTCGGTGGCGTTGTCGGCGATCGGCTCGTTCGGGCCGAAGCCAGCGCTGCTCATGCGGTCTGCGGCGATGCCCTTGCCGACCAGGTAGCTCATGACCGACGCGGCGCGGCGCTTCGACAGACCGTCGTTCAGCGCAGCCGAGCCACGGCTGTCGGTGTGTCCGGCGACCTGGACCTTGATGTCCGGATAGGCCGTCAGTTCGGCCGCCACGTCATCGAGCAGCACCTTGGCGTTGCGCGTCAGCGTCGCCTTGTTGGTGTCGAAGTTGGCGCCACGCAGCACGATGTTGTCGCCGGTGCCACAACCGGCCAGCGAGATCTTTTCGCCAGGTCCCGGCGTCTTGCAG
>Ga0114983_1000212_pt1 | contig 24084 bp, 14 predicted proteins | sample Shrwel_input2_RT_FD_87182 | JGI IMG/M metagenome (GOLD analysis project Ga0114983, IMG submission 87182) | Subsurface microbial communities from deep shales in Ohio, USA - Utica-3 well 1 S input2 RT | ecosystem: Environmental > Aquatic > Deep subsurface > Shale gas/oil reservoir > Produced... | reverse complement strand
CTCCCATAGCCAGCCGACCACCACCAGCGCGAACAGCAGCAGTGGCCCGGCGTTGCTCGGCAGCGGCAGCAGCGCGATCAGCAGCAGCGGCCAGCCCTGCTGCCAGAGCTGCTGGCCGACCCGCTGGGTGACGACACCCATCGCATAGGCTTGGTCCTGCGGCCGCAGCACGGCGCGCTGGCGCAGCAGCAGCACGCAGCGCGAGACCGCGATCAGGACCAGCGAGACAAGGACAGGCAGCACAGATAGGCGGCTCGGCATGGCGGCTGGGATCGCCGGCGGCCGCCACTGTTCCAGACCGCTGCCGCCGCGGCAATCACCGCCCGCGATACCCCGTGCCGCGCGTCGCTCAGAACTGCACGCGCACACCGCCGAAGAACGCTCGCGGCGCGCCGGGTCCGATGAAGCGGTATTCGCCTTCGTAGTCCTCGCCCAGCGTTTCCTCGGCTTCACCGTAGACGCCGAAGGTCGCGAAATCACGGTCGAACAGGTTCGACACCCGGCCGAACACGGTCAGCCACGGCAGCGGCTTGTAGTCGCCGTACAGCCCGAAGATCACGAAGCCGGGGATCAGCTCGGGGTCGGTGTTCGACTCGTCACCGCGATACGGCGAGTTGCTGCGGCCGGTCGCTTCGAAGCCGACACCGAAGGTCGGCACGCGGTATTCGATCGTCGCCTTGCCGAGATGGCGGGGCACCAGCGGAATGCGATTGCCGGAATTGACCTGACGCGCGCCCTCGGCCGCCTCTTCCTCGTCATCCGGATTGCGCACCGGATGATTCGGCGAATTGACCAGGAAGCCTTCAAGGAACTGCGCATCGAGGTAGGTGTACTGCAGGCCGACACTCAGCGCCGGTGTGATCCGGTAATTGCCGCCCAGCTCGATGCCGCGGCGACGGGTCTTGCCGACGTTGTCGAAGTAGCCGGTCGAGGTCAGCTCGCCGTCGGTGATGAACAGGATGTCGTTCTTGTTCTCGCTGTTGAACAGGGCCAGCGCACCGCTGAAGCGCGTGCTTTCCCAGCGCACGCCGGCTTCGATCGTGCGAGTCACCACCTGATCGAGCGGCGGATCGCTGACAAAGCCATTGGGCAGCCGGCATGGATCAAGCGGGTCAGCACAGGTCAGTTCGACCGGCGTCGGCGCACGGGCCGATTCGGCGTAGTTGGCGAAGCCGGTCAGCGCCGGCGTGCCAGAAATGAATTGCCAGGTCGCGCCGATCGATGGATTGACGCGCGTGAACCGGTGATTGCCGTCGAGATCGTCATCCGGCCCGCGATCGCGCAGTACCACCTGCGTGTGGTTCAGGCTGGCGGCGGCAGTGATGTCCAGCGGCTCCAGCGGGCTCCAGTTGCCGACGATGAAACCGCTGTAGACGTACTTGCGCGTGCGCAGCCGCACGAACGAATCAAGCACCTCCTCGCCGCTGCCTTCTGCACCGCGGTCATCACGCAGCGCGCCGACTTCGGTCTGCGAGGCGAAGCTGACGCGGCCGAATTCGGCGGTACCGCCGACGATGATCCGGTCGCGCGGCTTGGCCCCGGTGAACACCAGCTGCGTGCGCAGGCTGTACGCATACTGATCGGTCGACGAGGTGTTGACCGTCGCCGAATCGTTGGCGTCGCTGGCGACGATCGGCGTGCCATCCGGCGTGGTCAGCACCTCCTCGCCGTCATCGTTTTCCTCGCACAGGAACGGATTGCCGTCGCCATCGACGTTGGCCGGGTCGGCACAGGCTTCGAACTCGGTGCCGTCGCCGTTCAGCGACTTCGAATAGTTGCGCCGGAACGCTGCACCGCCGGACCACGTCACGTGCTCGGAGAACGCGTGGCTGGCCTGCAGGTTGATCGCACCCAGACGCGGCTCGGTGAGATCGGGATATGTGAAGATCCGGCCGCGCCCTTCGCGTTCGAGCAGCGCTACAGGTGCGGCGCCGTTGCCAGTCAGGCGATTGTCGGCAAGGCTCACCGACAGGTCGACCGAGGTCTGCTGGTCCAGATAGCTGCCCTTGGTGAACAGGCGGCCGATGCGGCTCGGCGAGAAGTCACGCCAGCCATCTTCGCGGTCGTACTCGCCGGCCACGTAGACGGCGTACTTGCCTTGCGACCAGCCGTGCTCGACCGATGTGCCAAAGCGGCCGAACGAACCGCCGCCGAGTTCGATACGGCTGCCGTCCAGATCGAAGCCGCTCTTGGTCCGCAGGGTCAGCGCGCCGGCCAGCGTGTTCTGACCGAACACCGGGTTCGAGCCGGGCACCAGCTGCAGCGAGCCGATCGCGGCGTCCGGAATCAGATCCCAGTTGACGACGTCGCCGAAGGTTTCATTGACGCGCACGCCGTCGACATACAGCGCCAGCCCCTGCGGCAGGCCGAGCAGCGGGCTGATCGAATAGCCGCGGTAGAACAGGTCCGGCTGGTAGGGGTTGTTCTGGGCATCGCTGACAAAGACGCTGCCGATCCTGCGGCTCAGGAAATCGCTGACCGACTGCGCCTGCGCGTTCTGGATTTCGAGCGCCGTCGCGGCCTGGGCATTGCCGGGATAGCGGTCGAGCGGCACGCCACCGGTATCGACCGGGGTGACGCCGATCACCTTGACCGGTGCCAGCTGCACCGGCGCAGTCGTGGTCGCGGTCGCGGCGGCAGCATCGGGCTTGCCGGCGCTGTCCTGCGCCCACAGTGGTGCGGTCGCCAGCCACAACGGCGACAGGAAGAGGCTCTTGCGGATCACGTCGATCTCCCGTTCTGCGTTATTGCCACGCTCGATCGGCGCGGTCGTTTTCCGGAGCGAAAATGCAGGGCGCCCGCCAACCGGTAAATGGGAAAACTTCCCGGCTCCGCCCGATGCCCTCGGCGTTGCTTCAGCTGCTCATCAGGCGGTCGAGCAGTGCCGCGACATCGGTCTCGACAAGGACGCGCTCGCGGTTGTGGTCGGACAGGAAGTCCTCGTCGCGAGCATGGTCGAGGAAGGCCAGCAGCCGGTCGTAGTAGCCGGCCGAGTTGAGCAGCCCGAGCGGCTTGCGGTGCAGGCCGAGCTGCCCCCAGGTCAGGATCTCGCAGGCCTCGTCGAGCGTGCCAAAGCCACCGGGCAGCACGACGAAGGCATCGGACAACTGCTCCATCAGCGCCTTGCGCTCGTGCATCGAGCCGACTTCATGCAGCTGGGTCAGGCCGCGATGTTCCACTTCCTTCTCAACCAGCAAGGTGGGAATGACCCCGATGACCTGACCGCCATCGGCCAGCACTGCATCGGCGACCTCGCCCATCAGCCCGACTCTGCCGCCACCGTAGACCAGACGGATGCCGCGTTCGGCCATCAGGCGCCCCAGCTCCCGCGCCGCCGCCGTGTAGACCGGATCGCGGCCATGGCGCGATCCGCAGAACACACAGATCGATCGGATGAGGCGCGTCGGGCTTGCGGACATGGGCAGAACAGGAGCGAGAAGGTGCCCGCATTATCGCCTTGACGCGTTACAGCCGGCGATCTCGCCAGCCCGGATCGCACCACAGTGCCGACACCATCGACAGCCCGCCAGCCACCGCAGCCGTATCGCGGCGCAGCGTGTACTGCACCTCAAGCGTTTCCATCAGCGGACCGTCGCGGTGGAAACGGCGGATATCGTCGACTTCAGCCAGACAAAGGCCATCCGACAGCAGGCGGCCGGTGATCGCGCCAATCACCGTATGGCCGAAGCCGCGAGCCTCCAGTGGCACGAACACCGCGCGCAGGAAATCGGCCAGTTCTGCGCGGGTCGGCAGCACGCGCGTGCCGGAAGCAAGCACGAACACCGCAGGCTCGGTGAAATGCGCCGCCATGCCCTCGAAGTCACGGGCATTCCAGGCGGCGATGTAGCTGTCGATGGTGGTCTTGATCGATGCGGCGTTCATGGAGTGTTCCGAAGGCGAATGGGCGGCCCGCCAAAGCGGATCCGCCCGATGCGCGGCTCAGGCTGCTGCAGTTTCGCGGCGCCCGCTTGGCACCAGCACGAAGCCCTGGTAGCCGTTCTCGACGACATCCCGGCACTTGGCGACATAAGTGTTGAAGCCGACATACGGCATGAACACGCGGGTCTTGCCGGGCACGTTGGAGCCGAGATACCAGCTGTTGCAGGTCGGGTAGACCGTCAGGTCGGCGACGTCGTTGACGTGGCCCACCCAGTCATCTTCGGCGGCCTGCTGCGGTTCGATCTCGACAATGCCGGCCGATTCCAGATAACGGATCGTGTCGCTGATCAGGTTCACGTGCTGGTCGATCGACACCATCATGTTGGAGAGCACCGATGGCGAACCCGGCCCGGTGATCATGAACAGATTCGGGAAGCCGACCGTCTGCAGGCCCAGATAGGTGCGCGGACCGGCCGCCCACTTGTCGCGCAGCGACTGGCCATTGCGGCCCCGGATGTCGACACCGAGCAGCGCACCGGTCATCGCATCGAAGCCGGTGGCGAAAACGATGTCGTCGACGGGGTAGTCAGTGCCATCGACGCGGATGCCGGTCTCGGTCATTTCCTCGATCGGGCTCTTCGAGACATCGACCAGATCGACGTTGTCGCGGTTGAAGGTTTCGAAATAGCCGCTGTCGCTGCACAGCCGCTTGCAGCCGACGACCCCGTTGCGCGGCGCCAGGATCTCGGCCTTCTTCGGGTCCTTCACGATGCTGTGGATCTTGTCGACGATGAACTCGGCGACCGTCTTGTTGGCTTCGCCGTTGAACATCAGATCGTTGAATGCGGCCATGAAGTGCAGACCGCCAAGGCCGTTCCAGCGCTCTTCGTAGATGCGCCGGCGTTCCTCGGCCGACACGCTGAGTGCGGAGGTGTCGTTCATGTGGAAATCGGTCGCGAACGGCTGCTGGTACGTGAAATTGCGCAGCTCGCCGTAGCGTGACTTGGTGGCGTTGCGCTCTTCCTCACTGAGCACGCGATTGTTGGCCGGCACCGAAAAATTCGGCGTGCGCTGGAATACCGTCAGTCGCGAAGCTTGGGCGGCGATGTGCGGGGTCGACTGGATTCCGCTGGACCCGGTGCCGATCAGCGCTACACGGCGACCGGTGAAATCCACGCCTTCATGCGGCCAGTCGCTGGTGTAGAAGACGCGTCCCTTGAACGCATCAAGCCCGGCGAACTTCGGCTTGTTGGCAACCGACAGCGTGCCGGTGGCCATGATGAAGTAGCGCGCGGTAACCGATTTTCCATCGTCGGTGGCGATGGTCCAGCAGTGGCGTGCGTCGTCGAAGCTCGCGCTCAGCACCTTGGTGTTGAACTGCAGCGCATCGCGCAGCTGGTAGCGATCGGCAACGTGGTTGGCGTACTTCAGGATCTCCGGCTGCGCGCTGTAGCGCTCCGGCCAGTTCCATTCCTGCTGCAGCGCGTCATCGAACTGGTAGCTGTACTCCATCGACTCGGTATCGCAGCGGGCACCGGGATAGCGATTCCAGAACCAGGTGCCGCCGACACCGCTGCCGCGCTCGAACACCCGCGCTTTCAGGCCCTGCTGGCGCAGGCGGTGCAGCATGAACATGCCGGCAAAGCCGGCGCCGACGACGATGGCGTCGAAGTCGGTGCTTGTCGTGATCGGGCTGCGGTCATCCATTCGAAAGTCTCCTCGGGTGGCACGGATCGCCGGGCTCTGGCGGCTCGGTCGTGTCGAAGCATCGAGACTGACAGCAGCGGCGACCGCGCCCCCCGCCCGTTCGGGTAGTCGAGGAGCGACCTTCAAATCTTGGCGGTGACCTTGCCCTCGGTGAACAGCGCCAGATCGACCCCTTCGCTGACCAGCGAATTGGGCCGCAGTGCGAACTTCGGCCGCACCCACCAGATGATCAGCGGCAGCACCACCAGCGCCAGCACCATGTTGATGCCCATGATCGCGATCAGCAGCAGGCCCATGTCGGCCACGAACTTAAGCCCCGACATCAGGTACCAGGGAATGATGCCGATGACCATGACGCTGGCAGTGAACAAGATTGCCTTGCCAGTGGTGCGCAGCGCGCTGTCGATCGCTGCGGCCCAGCGCTGGTCATCGCTGCCGGTGGTGGTCTGGATTTCCTCGCAGATGCGGCTCAACAGGTAGATGCCGTAGTCGATGCCGACACCGACGCCGATCGCCGCGACGATCATCGAATTGGTGTCCAGGCCGACGCCAAGCAGATGCATTGCCGCGATCAGTGCTTCGTTGGCGAGGTTCACTGGAATCAGCAGGATGATGCCGGCGACCACCGACTTGTAGGCCGCGATGCACATGATCAGGATGAACACGTTCAGCACCACGATCACCACCCACTGGTAGCGCTCGATCACCCGGTTGACCGCTTCCTGCAACGCGATGGTGCCGGTGGCCAGCCGCACGCGGAACGCCTTGTGATCATCGCCGACCACCGCCACCGCCGCGGTGGCTGCGGCGATCGCGGCATCGACGGTTTCCTGCTTGTTGTCGGGATACCACAGCGAAACCGTGGAGTGCTGCAGCGTGCCGTCGACGACGTGGCTGAAGTTCTTCGAGCTGGACCCCATCATCGAACCGATGGCCGCAGACGCCACCGCGCGCTCGCGCGGGTCGATCATCGACCAGCGCGGATCACCGCCGTTGAACAGCCGGTTCGACTCGCGCAAGTAGTCGGCGAACGACAGCGTCGCCCGTGGCGGATTCGGGCCTTTCTCCATCAGCTCCTGCAGACGGGTCATCGTCTCGTAGCTGTCGACGGTGTGCGAGGTCCATTCCGGCGATTCCGGATCCTTCGCTTCCAGCACGATTTCCAGCGTGTTGACCCCGGGAAAGCTGCCGTTGATCGCCCGCACCGACTGATTGAACGCCGAGTCGTACCACAGCAGGTTGGTGCCTTCGACCGGATTGCCGATCTTGATCTGCGCCGAGGTCCAGATTGCCAGCGTCGACAGGATCACCACGGCGACCGTGGTCAGTCGTGCACGCTTGCCGTGGCTCAGCGCGGCAATGCCGCCGAGCAGGCGCTGGATGCGCCGATGCACGCCGGATTCCTTGCCGTGGCCGGTCAGCTGCTGGACGTTCTTCGGAGGCGGCAGCGTTGCCAGCAGCAGCGAAATCATCACGCAGCCGGTCGGGATCAGCCAGACCGCCCACATGCCGCAGAAGATCGCGTGGCGCACCATCGCCGGGATCGGCGCAGCCATCACCACGACGATGCCGAGCACGTCGGTCAGAATGCCGAGCACGCTTGGCGCCATCATCACGGTCATGGTGATTTCGGCTGCCTTGACGCGGTCCTTCACCTGGCCGCCAAGTGCCGCGAATACCTCGTAGAAGCGTTCGGTGAACTGCACCGAATGCGAGAACGAACGCGCCGTCAGCAGCAGCGGCACGATCATCAGCAGCGGTTCGATCGAGATGTTCAGCCAGCCGACCAGACCAAACGCCCAGATCGCCGCCGTGGCGCTGGAGATGATCGGCGTCAGCACGCCAACCAGATTGCGCATGTACAGCGCCAGCGCGCCGATCAGCAGCGCCAGCGTCACGCAGAAGATGCCGACCATCTGCCATTCATAGCGGTAGACCCAGCCGATCAGGGTCGGCTGGCCGGCGATGAACACTTCGTGGTTGTCATCGCGCGCGGCAGCGGCCAGCGACTCGACGTATTCGAACGCCTCGCCGTACTCGATCTTCGCTTCGATGAACGTCGCCATCACGATCGTCGAGCGATTGTCCTCGGAGATCAGGAAGGTGCGGACATTCGGCGCCCGGTCGACGCGATGCCGGAACTCGGCGATTTCCTCGGCATTGGCCGGCGGGTGGTTGGTCATCAACGGCCGCATGTCGATGCCTTCCGGCGTGGCTTCGGCGAAGCGGGCCTTTTCGGTGGTGATCGACAGGATCTGCTCGTGATCAACGGCCGGCGCCTTGTCGATGTCGCGCGTCATCTGCCAGGTCTTGGCCAGCGTCTTCTCGTTGAAGATGTCGCCGTCCTTGACCCGGATCATCACCATCACGGTCAGCGGACTGCCGAAGTTCGGGTGCGCCTGATAGACCTGCACGAACGGGTCGTCGGTCGGCAGCAGATCGCTGAACACCGTTTCCAGCTTCACGCGCGGCAGACCGGCAGCGAAGAACACGGTGATGGCAGCGAAGATCAGGTACGACAGTTGCCGGTGCGCAAGCACCCAGCGAGCAAGACGAGCGCGCAACGTGTTCATGGAAGATCAGTCAACAGTTCGGCCCGTTGGACGGGCTCTAATGGGGAAAATCGGCAGCGCGGCTCAGACGGCACCGAGTCGCTGCAGCGCGGCCTGGGTCAGATACTGGTCGTAGTACTTCTGCTCGTTGGCGCCGCTCTGGTACACCCCTTCCAGCGTCCGGACCTGCTCCAGCCGAGTCACGCTATTAGTCTGGATGTCGCTGGACGTGACATGCGCCCAACTCCAGTACGGGTGCTTGCCGTCCATGAACTTCTTGCCGCCCTGATCGTAGACCGAGTAGGCGCCGTCGAATGACCGGTACGGCTTGCCGTTGCGGTCGTAGGTGACCATGCCGATGACGATCTGGTTGCGGGCATCGAAGTAGACCCGCTTCTTGCCGATCGGCGCGCGCGGAAACTTGACCGGTTCGGCTTCGACGATCACGGCCTCCGGCACCAGTTCGACGGTGGCATCCCAGAACGTTTTGCCCTTCGGCCCGCCGTGGGTCTTGTGTTCCCAGTTCGGATGATCGGAGGCCCAGCCATCGGCAAGACCGGCCAGGAACGGCCCGCGACCGACGACCTTGTAGTTGCCCCAGGTGTACAGCGGATCACCGGCCGCCCAGGCATCGGACAGGAACAGCGTCAGGCCGGGAATCAGCGGTTCGAAGCGCTGGTCGGACGGAAACTGGCGAATTCGCCGGAACTCCGGCACGTAACCGTACAGCGCCGGGAACGTCGAATGATCGTAGTCCCAGATGTTCAGGAACGAGGTCCCGCGATACGCCTGCGGCTCCAGGAAAAACACGCTCTGGAAGCGCAGCTTGCCCTTGTTCTGTGGCCAGTACGGCTTCGGCTCCATGGTCACCCGAGCCACTGGCGAGAACTCGCACCAGCCGCCCGAGTAGCGGAAGCGCACGTCGCCTGACTGATCGACGGCATACAGCTTCATTGCATAGAACGAGGCGTCGTGTCGGCCCCAGTTCAGGGTCTGGGCCGCGAACAGTTCGAGTCCATTCGCCGGCTCCGGAAATGGATTTCCGCCGATCCACGGCTGGCCATCGGCCTTGTTGACGACATTGCCCTTGGCATCGAATCCAGCCTTGCCGGCATTGCGCACCGTGGCCTCGATGTAGTCCCACGGCGACAGCCGCATGATGTCGGTCGTGGTCTTGCCGATCTTGAGCTTGCGGCCCTGTTTGAGGATCTGCTCGTAGCGCACCGGCTCCAGCAGATCCTTGACGAACTCCACATTGCTGGCGTCGATGATGTCGCCGGTCTTGACCTTGCCCTTGGTGTAGCCCTCGATCGACAGCAGTTCTTCGGGGTAGGCCTTGGATATCTCGCCGTTGGCGGCAATGGCGTCCGACAGCGACATCAGCACGCCGGTCCCCAGCGCGCCGCGCGCAGCATCGGACAGGAACTTGCGCCGGGAAAAGCCGCGGTCATAACGGGTGATGCGCATGTCTTGCTCCTCGGGTCGCAGCTTCGGCCCCGAATCTTCGTCGGGTACCGGATCATCTGGTTGCAGCCGCGAATCGCTGAAAAATCCGCTGTTTGCGTCAGCATGCCGGGTGGCATGTCCAGTGCCGGCACCGTAAACCCGCAGCGGCTACCGCCGCAAGCGGCCGCTCGTTCACGGCTTTTCGTGCTGCGCTGCGGCATCCGAATCGCGGTAGAGGATTCCACCCATAAGGGTAGTGCGTACCCCTATGCCGAGCGCCGACGCTCCAATCCACAAGAACCGGTACGGGATTCCCAGCCGGACGGAGGAGAGCATGGCCCCCTGTTTCAACGTGTGCCGCGATGCCCGCGAGGGCGCAGCATGAGCGCACTATCCGCCTACGGTACCGATACCGAGACTGCCCGCGCGCCAGTCCGGACGATCGCTCGCGACGATCGCAGCCTCAGCCGCGCGCAGGCCGAACTGGCGCTGAGCCAGAGCGAACTGCGCCGGATGCGCGATGCACTGCGCGACGAAGCACGGCGTCGGGAAGCGGCTGAAAGCGCCCTCGCCGACGCCCGTCGTCAGCACGAGAGCGAACTGGCGCGCGTCGCTCGGCTGAACACCGCCGGCGAGACGGCCGGCGCCCTCGCTCACCAGCTCGGGCAGCCACTGGCAGCGACGCTGAACTATCTGCATGGCTGCCAGCTGCGGCTGCAGCACGGCGGCTTCGAGCCGGAGTCCATCCAAGCCGCGCTGGCGCTGGCGATCGAACAGGTCGAGCAGGCCGGCGGCATCGTCGGCCACGTGCGCAACTTCGTTTCACGGCATGTCCCCGACGCACGGGCCATCGATCTTCATGCTCTGATTCGCCAGACGCTGTGCTTGATCGACGACGACTGCCGCGCTCACGACATCGAAGTACGTGTCTGCCTGGCCGCTGACGCGCCGCAGGCATCCGCCGATCCGCTCGAAGTCCAGCAGGTGCTGCTGAACCTGCTGCGCAATGCCATCGATGCGATGGCCGCAACCTGCGATCGACCACGCATCCTGCAGATCGACACGCGGATGATCGCGAGCGGCCAGCGCATCGAGGTCGTCGTGTCGGACAGCGGACCTGGCGTGGCTGCAGCCGATCTGCCGCGCATCTTCGAGAGCTGGTACACGACCAAGCGCAACGGCCTCGGCCTCGGCCTTGCCGTGTGCCGCACGATCGTCGAATCGCACGGCGGCACGCTGCATGTGGACACCGGCAGCGCGGGTGGCGCTGCATTCCGTTTTGACTTGAGCAGGGTGGAACAAGCATGAGAGCAGACAGCGAAAACCAGGATCCGCAAGCGACCGTGTTCGTCGTCGATGACGACGCTGCGGTGCGCAACTCGCTGCGCTGGCTGCTGGAATCGGTGAAGCTCCGGGTGCAGACCTTCGAATCGGCCGAAGCCTTCCTCGCCGTTGCCCGGCCCGATGCACGCGGCTGCATGGTGCTCGACGTGCAGATGCCCGGCATGTCCGGCCCGGCACTGTTCGAGGAATGCAAGCGCCGGCACATCAACATGCCGACGCTGTTCCTGTCCGGCCATGGCGACGTGCCGGTGGTGGTCGACACGATCAAGGGCGGCGCCATCGATTTCCTGCTGAAGCCCGGCAACAACCCGCTGCTGCTGGAACGTGTGCAGCAGGCCTTGAATGAGGACGAAGCGCGCCAGCAGTCACGGCAGCGCGAAACCCGCCTCGCCCAGCGCCTCGAAGGACTGACCACCCGCGAACGGGAAATTCTCGAACAGGTGGTGGCTGGCCGCAGCAACAAGGAAGTCGGTCGCGCGCTCGGCATCAGCTACAAGACCGTCGAAGCGCATCGCGGTCGGCTGATGCGGAAGATGGGCGCTGCGTCGTTCGCCGAACTGCTGCAGATGATGCTGACCCGGGCCTGAGCAAGGCCCGGCGTCCGAATCGTAGCTGCGCATTGGCGCTCGTCACATCGCACTGCTGACGCGCCGTCACCATCGAAGCAAGCCTCGTTGCCTGCTCAGGCGGACTCGCCAAGCGGCCACCGGCGGGGCGGTATCCGAGGTCTGCTGCCAGCCTGCCTCGGTCCGTGTCGCGACTTCATGTCGAATCGATCCCGCTGGCCGCCGCCGCAACGCGCGAGCGGCCACTGCCGTTTTTCCTCCCGCACCCAGGAACCCGACCATGCCGCAATCGTCCAGCACCAATCGCCGCCTCGTTCTTGTGGCCTCGCCGAAAGGCGAGCCGACGGCAGAGACCTTCCGCCTCGAGACCGTGCCGGTACCGACACCGGGGCCGGGCCAGGTGCTACTGCGCACGTTGTGGCTGTCGCTGGATCCGTACATGCGCGTCCGCATTGCCGATTCCGATGGCTACATGCCGTCGGTCAAGCCGGGCGAAACGATGGTCGGCGGCACGGTGTCGGAGGTCGTCGCATCGCACCACGCCGGTTATCAGGTCGGCGATCTCGTGCAGTCGTATTCAGGCTGGCAGGACTACGCGGTTTCGAGCGGTGAAGACATCATCGTCAAACTGCCGAAAGGCACGAAGCAGCCCAGCCTGTATCTCGGCAGCCTCGGCATGCCCGGCTTCACGGCGTGGTACGCGCTGAGCCAGATCGGCAAGCCGAAGGCCGGTGAAACCTTCGTTGTCGCCGCCGCGACCGGCGCCGTCGGCCAGATCATCGGACAACTGGCGAAGCGGGCCGGCTGCCATGTCGTCGGCATTGCTGGCGGCGCCGACAAGTGCAGCTATGCAGTCAAGGAACTCGGCTTCGATGCCTGCATCGACCATCGCGGCGCCGATCTGCCGGCCCGGCTCAAGGCCGCCTGCCCGAACGGCATCGACATCTACATGGAGAACGTCGGCGGCCCGGTCTTCGACGCCGTGCTGCCGTTGATGAACATGAATGCGCGGATGCCGATCTGCGGCCTGATCGCCCACTACTCCGGCGGCGGCCTTGGCGGCGCCGACCGTCTGCCCGGCTTCCTGACCGAGACGCTGTTCAAGCGCATGAAGATCGAAGGTTTCATCATCTTCGACCAATACCCGGCCCATTACGCCAGCTTCCTTGGCGAGATGACCGCCCCGATCGAAGCGGGTGCGGTGAAGATTCGCGAGCACGTCATCGACAGCCTCGAAGCCGCGCCACAAGGCTTCGTCGATCTGCTCGGCGGCGGCAACTTCGGCAAGGTCGTGGTCAAGGTGGCGTGAAAACAACCGGCAGCGACTGCAGCGGCGCGCAGCCCGAAGGCATGCGCTCGCTGCAGCGCGCGGCCGTTGTACAGTCTCCGCCCCGCACCGCCGCGCGCCGGTGCAGCACGAGACCCGCTATTGCATGACGAGCGATACCGCCGCTGCCGCCAACGCTGAAGCCGAGGTTTACAGCCACAAGCTGTTTGCCCCGACCAGCTACGCCGGTGCCATCGAACGCAAGGACATCCTGGAGCGCGCATTGCGCGGGTCGTCGGCACGCGTGGTGTTCCTGCAGGCACCGGCCGGGCACGGCAAGACCACCGCGCTGCAGCAACTGAAGACGCTGTGCGAACGGGACGGCTGCCTGACCGGCTGGCTGACCTTCGACGATGCCGACAACGACAGCCGCCGATTCTCGGTGCACCTGCAGGCCCTGGTGCTGGCGCTGATCGGCGACGGCGCCCGCGATGCGCCACCGAGCGATGACGATTTCGCCTCGCCGAAGCTGCGGACGCGTACCGACTGGTTCGTCGACCGCCTGCTGAAAACCGGCGCGCCGGTGGCGATCTTCCTCGACGAGTTCCAGGTGCTGACCAACAAGTCGGTGCTGGCCTTCTTCCGCGAACTGTTCGAGCACGTGCCGGCCAATGTCCGCATTTTTGTCGGCTCGCGCTCGGTGCCCGACATCGGCATGGCCAAGCTGCTGGTCAACAATCAGACCACGCTGCTGCGCGCCGATGACCTGCGCTTCTCGCGGCTGGAGGTCGAGCACTTCTTCGCTTCGCGCGGCGCATCGCTGAACGTCAGCCGCGAGGAGGTCGAATCGATCTACCTGCACACCGAAGGCTGGCCGGCGGCGCTGCAACTGTTCCACCTGAGCCTTGCCAACCCGGATGTACGCCGCTCGCTTGGCGACTTCGGGGCCTCGCGCCCACGTGAACTGGCCGAGTACCTGACCGACAGCGTGCTCAGCCTGCAGCCGCCGGAGGATCAGGAGTTCCTGCTGCGCACCTCGCTGCTGAGCCGGATGACCGCATCGCTGTGCGATGAGGTGACCGGCCGCAGCCGTTCGCAGGACACGCTGCTGCGGCTGGAGCGTTCCGGCCTGTTCATCCGCAGCCTCGATGCCGAAGGACACTGGTTCAAGTACCACGCGCTGTTCTCGTCGTTCCTGGCCGAGGAACTGCGCACCGAAAAGCCGGAGATTGCCCGCGAAGTGCACCAGCGGGCAGCCGCCTGGAACTTCCGCAACGGCTGCTACGAGGACGCGATCCATCACGCGATCTCCAGCCGTGATTGCGAACTGGCCGCCGAGGCGATGAACGAATGGGCGACCACGCTGGTGTCGCGTGCGCACCTGATGACCGTCGAACGCTGGTTCGCGAGCCTGCCGCTGTCCTGCATCACCAGTCGCAAGGATCTGGTCGTCAAGGTCGCCTACGCGCTGATCTTCCTGCGCCGCTACGCGGAACTGCGCAAGCTCGAGCCGGCGCTGGAGGAAGGCGCGGCTGCGCAGGCCGGCCTGGCGGTCACCAACGGACACTGCGGCATCGTGCTGGCGATGGCGGCCATGTCCCGCAACGAGGTGGCAAAAGGCTTCGACCTGATTGGCCGGGTCGACGTGCGCAATCGCGATGTCGTCGGCTTCGGCGCATTCGAATACGGCGCGGCAGCCAATCTGCTGGCCTATCGGGCGATCACCTGCGGCGATTTCGAGCGCGGCCGGGAGCTGATCGCGATTGCCCGCAATTACAACGATCGCGCGCAGGCGACGTTCAGTGGCGGCTACATGGTGGCGATCGAAGGCTTCGGCCTGGTGCTGCGCGGCCAGGTTGATGATTCGCTGAGCCGCTTCCGCAGCGCGATGGCGGCGCATCAGCCGGAACTCGACAAGTCGTTCGCATCGGCGGCCATCGCATCCGGGTTCGCGCTGGCGCTGTACGAAAGCAATGAGCTGAATGCGCTCGAAGCGCTGACCGAAGCGCACCTGTCCGCGATTGCCGATTCAACGCTTCCGGACTGGATGCTCACGGCATTCATGGCCACCGCGCGTGGCCACGATGCCCGTGGTCGCCACGCGCGGACTCATGAAGTGCTCGATGAAGCGGAAGCGATCTGCCGCGCCAACGGCTGGACGCGTCCGGTCGCCACGCTGAACTGGGAACGCGTGCGGCGCCTGCTGCTGGCCGGCGACCTGGCACGCGCCAGCCGGCTGGCCGCGAGCATCGTGCCGGACCCGCTACCGCAGCCGGAAGGCTGGCTGCCGATCGCCGAGGAGATCGAAGGCGAGACGCTCGGACGCATCCGTCTGGCGATCTACAGCAGCGACTGGACCAACGCTGCCGAGCTGATCGCAATGGAAATGGCCAATGCCTCCGGCCGCGCGTACCGGCTGATCAAGCTGCATCTGCTCGACGCCGTGATGCAGCATCGCAAGGGCCAGCGCAACGCCGCGCACCGCAGCTTGCGCAAGGCGCTGCAGCTCTCCGAGCCCGGCGGCTATGTCCGCGTGATGATCGACGAGGGCAGCGACATCCTGACCTTGCTGCAGGAAGAGTACGCCGCGCTGCAGGAATCGCCGTCGGGTGGCGAAAGCCGGCTGGGACCGAGCCGCGTCTATCTCGAACTGCTGCTCAACGCCGCCGGCCGCAGCCCCGGTGCCAGCAGCAGCGCAGGCCAGCGCCCGCTCGAAGCGCTGACCGATCGAGAAAAGGAGATTCTTGTTTTTCTCGCCAACGGCGTGTCGAACAAGGAAATGGCCAGCCGGATCTTCGTGTCGGAAAACACCATCAAGTTCCACTTGAAAAACATCTACTCGAAGCTTGCGGTCAGCAGCCGCGTGCAGGCGATCACGGCCGGACGGCAGCTCGGGCTGATCGTCTGAACCCGAGGACTCGGGAGCGACGCCGAGTCGGTTTCGGCACTGCACTGCAGCAATCGCAGACCGGCCGGAAGCGCTAGCCCTACCCGGCCAAAACTACCCGATGGTGTAGTGCCGCTCCCTCCTTCAAGCCGTCTAATCGCCCCACAACTAAAGTGCAGGTTGTCTGGCACGGCAGACCACTGCCGCCGCTACAGGCGACCATCGTTTGGAGGAGCGGAATGGATGTCGAAGCCATCGATGAGTGTCATCGCGCCCGTTTGTGGCCGTCGGTCGACACCCGCCCCCTGAAGTAAACCGAGGTCGTCCTCGGGCGACCATTCAGCTGGGCAGCATCCTTTCCGTCGAGGCCACACAGCATGTTCTCGTTGCGCTTCCGCATCGCCAAGTGGGTGATGAATCACCGTGGGCTGAGCGGCGCGGTGTTCGCGCTGATCACGCTGTTCTTCGGCATTGGTCTGAAGGACGTGCGCCTCGACACGATCTTTTCCGATCTGCTGCCGCGTGACGAACCCTATGTGCAGGTCTTCAAGGATCATCCGAACTTCGGCAACCCGCTGACCTTCACGCTGATGGTGCAGCGCAAGAACGGCGACATCTACAACGCCGAAACGCTGGGCAAGGTCTGGAACATGACCCGCGACATCGACCTCGCACCGGGAGTCGATCACGACCAGATCCTGTCGATCTCCACTGAAAAGGCGCGCTACGCCGAAGCCACGCCGTTCGGCATCGACATGCGTCCGCTGATGGGCGACGCGGTGCCGAAGACGCCGGAAGAAATCGCCGACTTCAAGATGCGAGTGGAGAAGTCGCCGAACGCGCGCACCTTCCTGATCTCCGCCGACCAGTCGGCGACGCTGATCAACGCGACGTTCAACGAGTCCCGGCTCGACTACGCCGAAGCGTTCAAGTACGTGCAGGGCATGGTGCTGGCTGCCCGCGACGAGAACCACAACGTCTATCTGGCAGGCCAGCCAGCCCTGACCGGCTGGGTGTTCACGTACAAGTCGGAGATGTTCAAGATCTTCGCGATCACCTTGAGCGCGCTGGTCATTTCGCTGGCGCTGTACATGCGCAACGTGGTCGGCGTAGTCACGCCGATCGTGACCTCGACGGTCGCCGCGATCTGGGGCTTCGGTCTGACTGGCTGGATCAAGTCGCCGATCGAGCCGCTGCTGATGGTCGTGCCGCTGCTGCTGATCGCCCGTTCGTTCTCGCATTGCGTGCAGTTCACCGAACGCTATTACGAGATATACGCGCACCTGAAGGATCGCAAGCAGGCGGCGGAAATCACCATGGGCGTGATGATGGCGCCTTCGATCCTCGGCATCTTCACCGACATCGTCGGCATCTTCCTGATCGCCATCGCGCCGATCCCGGCGATGGAGCGCTTCGCGCTATTCTGCGGCTTCTGGTGCATCTGGCTGATCCCGACCGGCGTCGTGCTGATCTCGCTGTTGCTGTCGTGGCTGCCGCCGCCGAAGAATGTCGATGAACTGGTCGGCAAGGGTCGCACCACGCTGCTGCAGCGCATGCTGCGCGGCATCGCCGGCGTCACCTACGGCCGCGCCGCGCCATGGACCGCCGGCATCATGGTCGGCATCGGCTTCTTCGCGGTGCAGACCGCGCTGCAGATCCGTGTCGGCAACCCGGTGGAAGGTTCCAACCTGCTTTGGGACGACTCCGAGTTCAACGAGGCCGTCCGCCAGATCAATCGCAACTTCGCTGGCGTCAACACGCTGGAAATCATCTTCGAAGCCAAGGACCAGAAGAATCCGGCGCGCCTGATGCAGCGCGAGGACGCCATCCTGACGATGCAGCGCCTTCAGCACATCATCGAGAACGCGCCGGACGCGCCGCGCGCCACGCTGTCATTCGGCGACTACCTGCAGGAAGCCAACCGCCTGTTCGCCGGTGGAGACCCGCGCTGGGCACCACTGGACCCGACGGACTTCTACGTGTCGGCGGCAGCCGGTGCGGTGATGGTCGGCTCCAGCCCGAAGGCGTTCTCGCATGTCATCGACTTCGAGCAGCAGAACGGCACCGTGTCGCTGTGGTTCAAGGACAACAAGCAGGAAACCGTTGACGCCGCACTGCGCGAAGCTGCGAAAGCGGTCGCCGAAGTCGGTGCCGACCACAAGGAATTCACCATTCGCCTGGGCTCCGGAACCATCGCGCTGCAGTACGCGATGAATCACGTCGTCGAGCGCTACCACTACCTGATCATCGCGTTGCTGAACCTGGTGATCCTGCTTGGCTGCAGCCTCGCCTACCGCTCGTTCGTGGCCGGCATCATCCTGCTGATTCCGGTGAACATGGCGAACTTCTCGCTGAACGCAGCGATGCACGTCATCGGCATCGGTCTGGACATCAATTCGCTGATGGTGGCAGCGATCGGTGTCGGTGTCGGCATCGACTACGGTATCTATCTGCTGTCCCGGATCTGCGAGGAGTACCACGCCCAGGATCATGACTGGGGCCGCGCGATCACCGTGTCGCTGGTCACCACCGGCAAAGCGATCCTGTTCACCGCGTCGATCATGTTCGTCGGCATCCTGCCGTGGATCTTCATGTCCTCGCTGCGCTTCATGGCCGACATGGGTCTGCTGCTGACCTTGACCATGCTGTTCAACATGGTGCTGGCACTGGTGCTGTTGCCGCTGCTGGTCTGGATCATCAAGCCGAACTTCGTCAAGCGTAAGGATCTGCTGGTCGGCGAAGGGGTGGATCTGTCGGCGTTCACGGGCGCGGCAGACGAAGCCATCGGTGCAAGCGCGCAGGGCAGCCACTGACCGTGCTCGCGCGGCTGACAACCGCCTGTCGGCCGGTGAGTCCACAGCACTGCGATTTCCGTAATCCACTGTGGATTGCCGAGTTTCGTCGCGTCACCCGGAAGAACGTCAATCACTACGACGGGGCATCCAGCACCGTCATCATTTCTGCAACGTCAGCGAGGAGTGAAAAATGAGAATCAAGAAATACGACTTCAACTACGGCCGCCGCATGCTCATGGAAAAAGCGGCCAAGGGCGTCGGCACGGCCGGCGTGCTCGCGCCGATGTGGCCGATGGTTGGCAATACCGGCGATACCAGCAAGGCCTACCCGGATGAACTGCTGTCGATCTCGGCCTACACCAAGGGCAAGATCAAGCCGGGCGATGTGATTGACAGCAACAACGTCGATGCGGTGAAGGATCTGTTCGATCCGATCACCTACATCCAGCTGAAGAAGCAGGGCCGCAAGATCAACGTCGTCGAGTCCACCAAGGACGCGACCAAGCTGTTCCCGAACCAGTACCTGATGGCCACCCTGAAGAACCAGGGCACGGCCACGTTCGATGCCACCGGCAACATCGCGGCCAAGGACGGCGGTCCGTGGAATGGCGGCAACCCGTTCCCGGAGCCGAAGAACGGTATCGAAGCGATCTCGAACCTGACACTGGCCTGGGGTCGTCACTCGTACTCGCAGTATGCGATCCGTGACTGGGACATCGCCCCGGACGGCTCGGAAGCCTACAAGTACGATTTCGTCTGGTGCGAAATGAACACCACCGCCCGCCCGGACGGTACCGTCTACAACGGCAAGAAGGATCTGCTTCGTTACCAGTCGGTGTTCTTCACCTCGCCGACCGAAACCGCCGGCTCGTCGTTCCTGAACACCTGGTACTACGACCAGACCAAGTTCCCGGACCTCTACGGCTACCTGCCGGCGTTCCGCCGCGTGCGCCAGTTCCCGACCAACCAGCGCTTCGAACCGCTGGTGCCGGGAATCACGCTGTTCCTGTCCGATGCCTGGGCTGCCGGCGACCCGATGCTGACCTGGGGCAACTACAAGATCGTCGGCCGCCAGCCGATGATGGGTTGCATCAGCGGCATCAACTTCCGCGGTGGCTACCACCCGAACTACGAGCGCACCGTCCATGGTGGTCCGAAGGGCCAGACGTTCTTCGACACCTGGTTCGAACTGATTCCGGAATGCATCGTGCTGGAAGCCGAACCGACGGGTTACCCGCGTTCGCCGGTCGGCAAGAAGCGCATCTGGATCGATGCCCGCAACGGCATGTTCGTCGCGTACATCACTTATGACCGCCGCGGCGAAATCTGGAAGTCCTTCGAGCCGGCATTCGCGCAGTACTCGAACGACAAGATGACCGTCAAGGACGCGCAGGGTCATCCGGACTGGTCGTGGGTCTACGTGCACAGCCATGACTTGCAGGCCAACCGCATGAGCCGTTTCTCGCAGGTCCGCGAGGTCACCGGTGGCTACAAGTCCAAGTTCTCCGAGCAGGGCGAGGACGTGTACTCGAAGTACCTGACGACGCAGGCCATCGCGCGCCTCGGCACCGGCTAATCCCGGCCCTGCCCAGTCGTCATGTTGTCCGGTACCCTCCGCGCAGGCGGAGGGTACCTTTCCGAATTCGAACGTTTACGGACGAGAGCCTGTCAGCGCATGAAGCACATCCTGAAATCGCTTGCCTTGGGCGCGACGCTGTTCGGCAGCGTGGCCATTGGTGACGCGTCCGCCGCTGCCAACGCGACGCCGGTATTGACCGGCACCGTGCACGATTCCCTGTTCTCGGTCAGTTTCGATGGCAAGCACGGCCTCGCCGCTGGCGCGCCTGGCTATGTCCTGGAAACCACCGACGGTGCCAATACCTGGACGCCGTTGAAGAACATCCCGACGCGGCTCGCGCTGCTCGGTGTCGCCCTGAAAGGTGACCACGCGATTGCCGTCGGCCAGCAAGGCCTGGTGCTGAAGCGCGAAGGCACCGAGTGGAAAAAGATCGAGTCCGGCACGCAGGAACGCCTGCTGTCGGTCAGCGTCAATTCAAGCGGCGCCGCAGTAGCCGTTGGCGCATTCGGCACCGTGCTGTCATCGGCTGATGGCGGCAGCACCTGGACGCCGGTCAAGCCGGTCTGGGAGCAGTTCGCCGAAGCCGGCACCGAGCCGCATGTCTACGCTGCCCACATCGACGAAGCCGGCACGATCACCATCGCTGGCGAGTTCGCGCTGATCCTTCGCAAGGCGGCCGGCAGCGATGAATGGAAGCTGCTGAACAAGGGCGAGGCTTCGCTGTTCGCGCTCTACCTCGGCACTGGCGGCATCGGTTACGCCGTGGGGCAGAACGGCACGGTGCTGCGCAGCAACGATGGCGGTACGAGCTGGGCCAAGCTCGACGCCGGCACACAGGCGATTTTGCTGGGCGTGTCGGCCAGCAGCGACGACCGGGTCACCGTCACCGGCATGCGCGACATGCGCTACAGCCCCGACGGCGGACAGAGCTGGACCGCTGTCACCGGCGGTGGCGTCAACACCTTGTGGTACCAGGGCATCGGCCAGCCGGAGGGCAGCTCGGCTGCGCTCGCGGTCGGTCAGGCGGGGCGGATCCTGAAAATCGACAACTGAATGATCGATGCAGGACCGGCGCTCCGAATACTAGAAAAGTCGGGTTCGAAAACCTCAGGAGGGGAATGAAATGAGCAGCAAGATGCCCGCGATCCGTGTGATCGCAGCAGCGGCAATGCTGATGGCCGCCCATGCAGCCGTCGCTCAGGAAGAAGTGGATCAGAGCGGCGATGGCAGTTCGTCAGGCGGGGGCCTGTTCAGCGATTTCGATTTCAGCTGGGGCGGTTTCATTCGTCCGGAGCTGGCGATCACGCTCGGCGGCGAAAATCCGAACAACCAGCGCGGCAATCCGTTCAATGGCGTGGCGGTCAATCGCCAGCCGGGCGTGCCGCAGCCGGTCGATGGGCTTGGCGGCCTGCTGCCGCCGTTCTCGATTCCGGCCGTCGGCCTCGGTGGCGACGTCACCCGTCCGGTCACGCCGGCCAACAACTTCTTCAACCTGCACCTGCTGCGCGTCGAACTTGAAGGCGCGATGAAGTTCACGCCGAGCCTGAAGCTGGTCGGCCGTCTGCGTGCCGTGTTCGATCCGGGCAACTACAGCGAGTTCGATCCGCTGAGCGTTGCCAACGCCGACACCGGCGGCATCAGCGGCGGCGACCCGACGCTTTACGGTGGCGACCCGAACTACTTCGAATACCAGGTGGCCGGCCTCAAGCGCCCGAACCCGCTCGAAGCCGCCGGACCGAACTACCTCGTCTACTTCCCTGCCCTGTTCCTGGACTACCAGGAAGGCCCGTTGAACGTCCGCGTCGGCAACCAGCAGATCGCCTGGGGTCAGGCGCTGTTCTTCCGCGTGCTCGACGTCGTCAACGGCCTCGACCTGCGTCGCCACCTGATTCTCGACAGCGCCCAGGAAGAATTCGCCGACGAGCGCGTGCCGAGCCTCGCGGTTCGCGTGAACTACCAGTTCACCGACGAAATCCTTGCCGACGCCTTCGTGCAGAAGTTCCAGCCGACCATCTACGGCAACCCGAACACGCAGTACAACGTCATCCCGGCGCAGTTCACCGTTCATGACCAGTACGGCGCGGTCAACGACAAGCTCAGCTACGGCATCCGCTTCAAGGGCAACTTCGGCCAGTGGGGCGCGCAGGCGATCTTCGTCAGCCGCTACAACCCGGACGGCGTGTTCCGCTGGACGGCATCGGGCGTCAACAAGAACCTGCCGAACAACAACGTGTTCGGCGTCACGCTGAATACGCTGTACAGCGGCATCGGTGGCCTGCCAACGACTGGCGACATCCTGGCCCAGACGCCGTTCGAAGCCAGCCCTGGTGGCGTCTACTCGGCGCAGGAATGGTTCAACTACGCAGCGATGGTGCGCCTGAACGGCGTCACCGGCCTGAACGCGGCGATCAACGAGTTCCAGCCGTCCACTGGCCAGCTGCTGGCCAGCCCGGTCGACAACTACGCCGATGCCGCACGCCAGCTCGACACCTTCTTCATCGCCGGTGGCGATGGCCTGCGCGGCCACATCGCGCGCGAGTACTTCCGCGAATACAACATCGGCGGCGGCGTCAGCTACGTGGTGGAAGGCGAACCGGGCTCGCTGCTCGACCAGCTGATCATCAACCTGGAAAGCACCTACACGCCGGATCGGCGCTTCACCAATCCGTCGTTGAGCCGTGACTACATCAAGACCGGCAATCTGGTCAGCGCGCTGGTGATGGAGAAGTACCAGCGCTTCTCGAACTCGATTCCGGCGACATACATGGTGTTCCAGTACATGCACCGTACGAAGGACGACATCTTCGGCCGCTCGCTGCAGGGCTATGGTGGCTCCACCGATGCTGTCGCCACCGGCGCCAGCGGCGGTTCGGACTACGTCGTGTTCGCGATGCAGCAGCCGTTCCCGCAGGCGATCTGGCGCATCGATTTCGCCGGCCTCTACGACGTCAACGGCGGCCTGCTGCTGCAGCCGGGCATCCGCTGGAAGCCGACCGGAAACGTCACCGCCGACATCAACTACACGTACATCAACGGCAAGGTGCACGGCAATCCGAACAACAACGCGCTGTCGACGATCGGCTTCGCCGACGAAATCACCTTCCGCGTTGGCTACCAGTTCTGATCGGCTGATCTAGCCAGGCGGTTCCAGGCTTTCGCTGGATCCTGAGCCGGTCTCCCGCCCACGGGAGACCGGCTTTCTTGTTGAAGCAGTTGCAGCAGCAGTACCGACGAAAAGCGCCACGAGGCGCATCACATACCCCGCGAGGAGAGAACACCATGAAGGACTACGGCAAGGCATTTCGCGTCGACGGCAAGGTTGCGCTGGTCACCGGCGGCGCACGCGGTCTCGGCGCCGAAATGGCGATGGCACTGGCCCAGCAAGGCGCCAGCGTGCTGGTCACCGACATCCTGACCAAGGAAGGCAAGGCCACCGTCAAGGCGATCAAGGCCGCCGGCGGCGCAGCCGAATTCATGGCGCAGGATGTCGTCGACGAAGCGCAGTGGCAGAAGGTCATCGCCAGCTGCATCAAGCGCTTCGGCGGGCTCGACATCCTGGTCAACAACGCCGGCATCGAGCGCACCGCGCTGGTCACCGAATGCACCGCCGAGGAGTTCCGCCGGATTCAGGACATCAACGTCACCGGCGTCTTCCTCGGCTGCAAGCACGCGGTGCGAGCGATGCGTCCAGGCGGCAAGTCCGGCCGTGGCGGCTCGATCATCAACCTGTCATCGGTCGCCGGCCTGGTGGGCGTCACTGGCCTTGCCGCCTACAACGCCTCGAAGGGTGCCGTGCGGCTGCTGACCAAGTCGGTGGCGCTGGAATGCGCGCAGCTGAAGACCGGTATCCGCGCCAACTCGATCCACCCCGGCGTGGTCTGGACCGACATGGGCCGCGACCTGCTGACCCACTTCGCCGAAGCCGGGCTTGGCGCCGATGTGCCGGCCGTCGAAGCCGCATTCCTGGCTGCCCATCCGATCGGCCATTTCGGGTCACCGGATGACGTTGCCAGCGCCGTGACCTACCTCGCCTCCGATGCCTCGAAGTGGGTCACGGGTGCG
>Ga0114983_1000211_pt1 | contig 24276 bp, 17 predicted proteins | sample Shrwel_input2_RT_FD_87182 | JGI IMG/M metagenome (GOLD analysis project Ga0114983, IMG submission 87182) | Subsurface microbial communities from deep shales in Ohio, USA - Utica-3 well 1 S input2 RT | ecosystem: Environmental > Aquatic > Deep subsurface > Shale gas/oil reservoir > Produced... | reverse complement strand
CCCATTGATAAGGCGCCATGATGTCCCTCGATGATCCACATGCCCCCCTGCTGACCCTGCTGCGTGTCGGGCGCATCTTCGCCCCGGAACCTCTCGAGGCGACCGAGCTGCTGATCGCCGATGGACGAATCGCCGCCCTGGGGCGCGACCTCGAGGTTCCGGTAGGCTGGCCGGTCGAGGTAGTCGAGGCGCGCGAGCTGATCGCCGTGCCCGCCTTCATCGACCAGCACGTCCACGTGACGGGGGGTGGCGGCGAGGGCGGCTGCGGCAATCGCTGCCCCGAGATCACCGCCGAGGAGATCGCCGCCATGGGCATCGCCACCGTGGTAGGGGTGCTGGGCACCGACGGCATCAGCCGTTCCCCGGCGGACCTGCTCGCCAAGGTCCGCGGGCTCAGGGCCGAAGGTATCGCGGCCTACATGTACACGGGGTCGTATCGCGTGCCACCCCCGACCCTGACCGGCGACCTGCAGCGCGACCTGGCCTGGATCCCCGAGGTCATCGGCCTGGGCGAGCTGGCGATCTCGGACCACCGTTCGAGCCAGCCGCGCCAGGACGAGATCGAGCGACTGGTCAGCGAGGTACGCGTCGGTGCCATGCTGGCCGGCAAGCGCGGCATCTGCCACTTCCATGTCGGTGACGGCAGGCGCGGCCTGGAGCCGTTGCGCCGGCTGCTCGCCGAGACCGAGATCCCCGCCGACCAGGTGATCCCCACCCACGTCAATCGCCATCGCGCCCTGCTCGAGGAGGCCGCCGACTATGCACTGGGATTCGAGGCCTGCGTGGACGTCACCGCCTTCGACGAGGTCGGCGAGGAGGATATCTCCGCCTTCGAGGCGGTGTCGTACCTGCTCGAGCGAGGCGTGCCGGTCGAGTTCATCACCATGAGCTCCGACTGCAACGGCAGCCTGCCCGAGTTCGATGCCAAGGGCGCCTACCTGGGCATGCGGGTGGCCCGCAACACCGCCCTGATCGGCGACTGGCAGCGCCTGGTCCGCGAGCAGGTGCTGCCACTCGACCAGGCCCTGGGCCTGATCTCGGGCCATGTGGCCCGGGTGCTGGGACTGCAAGAGCGCAAGGGCCGCCTGGCCGTCGGTTTCGACGCCGATGTGACCCTGCTCGATGGCGAGCTCCAGCCACGACAGACCTTCGTGGCCGGGAAGCGACTCTATGCCAGCGATGGCTCGGCGTAGTCCCGCGGGCGCCTCACAGCGATACCTCAATCCGCTGATGAGTGGGCCCAGTTCCCTGGGGCCTGGTGATCCTGACGCTGGCGCTGATTGCCGACGGCTAGCCGATCACACGCTTTGCCTGGGATCTACCGCCCACCTTCCAAGAGCAAGATCGACTCCAACGGTTCGATAATCGACCAAGCTCGGCTAGACTCGCTTAAAATGGGTTTAATCTTATAGCCGGGACCACCCCACCATGGAAGACCGTTGGCTCTCCGTCGATGAGATCGGCGAGTACCTTGGCGTGAAGCGCGACACCGTCTATCGCTGGATCTCCGAGCGGGCAATGCCCGCCCACCGCATCGGGCGGCTGTGGAAGTTCAAGCGCGGCGAAGTGGATGACTGGGTCCGTAACGGCGGTGCCAGCGAGGGCAGCAAGACCGATGCGTGATCAGGCCACCCTCAAGCGGCTGGGGTTCATGACCCAGCAGGGCAGCACCCATACCGCTCGCACCATCATGCTCAGCGAGCTAAGCACCCTGTTCGACCATGTCCCCGAAGCAGCTGGCAAGGATGCATACCTGGCCGCCATCCGCGATGCCAACTGTCTGGCCAAGCGCTCCGGTCGCAGTCGCCAGCTGACGGCCAGCCACCTGGCCGATCTCTATGGCCTCGACCCCGCCAACCCGATCCACGCCGGCCTGCGCTATTTCTGGTCACGGGATGAAGATGCACGCCCCCAGCTCGCCCTGCTGGCAGCGGCTGCCCGAGACTCTCTGCTCAGAGACCTGGCCCCGGCCATTCTCGCCAAGCCGCTCGGTACCTCGATCACCCGTGAATCGGTCGAGTCGGCCATCGAGCAGCGTTGGCCGGGGCGCTTCAGTGATGTCACTCGGGAGTCCATCGCTCAGCGTGTCAACAGCAGCCTGGTCCAGGTGGGCTACTTACTTGGCCCCGTCAAGAAGGTGCGTGTTCATCTGGAACCTGCGACAGGCGCCGTCGCCTACGCCCTCTACCTTGCCTGGCTGCAGGGCGGTCGAGGTGAGCTGCTGCTGCAGAGCCCCTGGTGCAAGCTGCTGGACGCCAACCAGGAACGTCTGTTGGAACTGGCGGCACAGGCCTCAGCCAAGGGCTGGATGGTTCTGCGCCGGGTCGACAACGTGATCGATATCGACTTCCCGGCCCTGGCCCAGGTGGTCACCCAGGCCTTGAACCCCTCTGAACCCGCGACTGCCGCCCAGCAGGAGATCTTCCATGAGCAAGGTTAAGCGCCTGATCGACTCCTACGGCCGCTTCATCGCCCTCCCATGGCGCGACGATGCCGCGGCCGCCCAACGGGTGGTCTTTTGCATCTACCCGGAAACGGAAGAACTGCGCCTGCGTGCCAACCTGGGCGAGTTCGAGCTGATCACCCGTCAGAACGGCCACGAGTGGATGGCCTTCGACCTGACCGACACCTTCGCCCTGTGGATGGCCGAGCAGAAATATGCGAAGGGGTACTTCAGGTCGCCGGCCAAGCTGGCTACTGTGATACATCGCTACCTGGACTGGCTGGAAGCACGCTTCAAGGCAGAGCTGAACGCAAAAGAAGCAAGCAGCAACCATGTGGTAACGCTCTACGGCGTCGGCAGCCTGTTCGGCCTGCTGAAGGTCAAGGAGGTCGTAGACCGCCTCGCGCCCCATGTGCCGGGTAGGTTAGCGGTGCTGTTCCCGGGCAGCTTCGAGAATAACAACTATCGGCTGCTGGACGGCTACGACGGCTGGAACTACCTGGCCACGCCCATCACCGCCGACGGGGCTCGCTAAGCCGGCGCTATCACTCATTTCACGATAAAGATCGAAGCCGCACGGGAAAGGACGCATGCGCAACCGCGATATCTACGCCAAGGACCCAGCCGAGCAACGCCTGGAAAACCAAGGTGTTGCCTACGTCAACGACGACACCAGCAGCCGAGGCCAGAAGGTGCTGCGCTACGAGCTGGAGACCTTCGTCTGCGACGGCCAGTACGCCAGGGGCATGCAGGACATCCTGGACACCTACCTGCGCAACCTCGGCAGCGGTGCCTCCCAGCAGCCCGGCGTATGGATCAGCGGCTTCTTCGGCTCGGGCAAGTCACACATGGCCAAGATGCTGCGCAACCTGTGGGAAGACGTCAGTCTCGACGACGGCGCCACCGCACGCGGCCTCGCCCACCTGCCCCAGGAGATCCAGGACCTGTTCAAGGAGCTCTCCACTCAGGGCAAACGCCACGGCGGCCTGTTCGCCGCCTCCGGCACCCTGGGGGCGAGCTCCCGCGACAAGAGCGTGCGCCTGGCGCTGCTCTCGGTGATCTTCCGCGCCGCCGGTCTGCCCCAACACTATCCAGTAGCCCGCTTCGTGATGTGGCTGCGCGACGAGGGCATCCTCGACCAGGTACGTGACGACCTCATAAGCCGCGGCGACGACTGGCAGGAGGAGCTCGACAACTTCTATGTCGCCGAGTCGCTGCACGAGGCCCTGGTCCAGGCCAAGCCGAAGATCTTCAGCAGCGTGGAGTCCTGCGCCGAGACCCTCAGCCACCTCTACCCCCACGTCAACGACATCAGCAGCGACGAGATGCTCAAGGCCATCCGCCAGGCGCTGAGCCATGACGGCAAGATGCCGCTCACCCTGGTGGTGCTGGACGAGGTGCAGCAGTACATCGGCACCGACGGCCAGCGCTCCATCGACGTCCAGGAAGCGGTGGAAGCCTGCTGCAAGGAGATCGGCAGCCGGCTGATGTTCATCGGTACCGGCCAGACCGCCATTACGGGCACCAGCAATCTGGCGCGCCTGCAGGGCCGCTTCACCACCCGCATCGAGCTCTCCGATGCCGACGTCGATGCCGTCATCCGCCAGGTGGTGCTGGCCAAGAAGCCAGAGGCCAAGGCGCCCGTCACCGAGGTGATGGAAAGCAACCTCGGCGAGATCTCCCGCCACCTGGCCGAGACCTCCATCGCCCACCGCCAGGAGGACACCCGCCACTTCGCCCAGGACTACCCCATCCTGCCGGTGCGCCGCCGCTTCTGGGATGCCGCCCTGCGCGTGCTCGACCAGACCGGTACCGACAGCCAGCTGCGCAACCAGCTCAGCATGATCCACAAGGCGATTCAGACCAATCTGGACGCGCCGCTGGGCAACATCATCCCCGGCGACTACCTCTACTTCGACGCCACCGACAAGCTGCTGCAGTTCCGCATGCTGCCGCGCAAGCTCCACGACGCTACCCAGCAGTGGCGCAGCGGCAGCGACGATGAGCGGCTGATGGCCCGCGCCTGCGCCGTGGTATTCCTGATCAACAAGGTAGCCAGCACCAACACCGAGCTGGGCCTGCACCCCACCCTGGCCAATATCGCCGACCTGCTGGTCGATGACCTCAAGGCCGGCAGCAGCTCGCTGCGCAGCCGCCTGCCAGGCCTTCTCGACGCGTGCGAGTTCATCATCAAGGTGGGTGACGAGTACCGCATCCAGACCGAGGAGAGCGCCGCCTGGAACGACGCCTTCCTCTCCCACAAGAGTATTCTGGGCAACGCCACGCACCAGATCGAGACCGAGCGCGACGATCTGATCCGCCAGCACTTCGCCAAGCAGGTCGGCAACCTCACGGTGAATCACGGCGAGTCCAAGGTCCCGCGCCCGCTCTCGCCGGTCTTCGACATGACGCTGCCCCGCGATGCCGCCGAGAGGCTCTATGTCTGGGTGCGTAATGGCTGGTCGGACGACATCAGCCAGGTGCGCGCCGATGCGCGCCAGGCGGGGTCGGAGTCCCCCACCCTGTTCGTGTTCATTCCCAAGCGCTCCGCCGATGAGCTACGCAACCAGCTGATCGAGTTCAAGGCCGCCAGCGCTACCCTGGAGACCCGCGGCACCCCCGGCACTCCCGAAGGGGAGGAGGCGCGAGCCGCCATGCAGACCACCCGCGACGCCGCCCAGCGGCGCATTCGCGAGCTTCTCGACGAGGCCTTCAACGGCGCCCAGGTGTTCCAGGGCGGCGGTAACGAGATCGTCGGTGCCACCCTGCGCGAGGCCATTCAGGAAGGCGCCGAGAATGCCCTGGCTCGCCTGCACCCCAAGTTCCACCTGGCCGATCATGCCGGCTGGGACAAGGTCTACGCCAAGGCCAAGCAGGGTGCTCCCGATGCCATCAAGGCCGTTGGCTACGACGGTGATCCGCAGAGCCACGCTGTCTGCAAGGCGATCCAGAGCTACCTGGGCAACGGCAAGAAGGGCAGCGAGATCCGCGACCACTTCGAGCATGGCGATTACGGCTGGCCCCAGGACGCCATCGATGGCGCCCTGCAGGTACTGCTGGTCGCCGGCCAGATCCGCACCACCGACGGCACCGCCCCCCAGGAGCTCGACCGCCGCGCCATCGGCAAGACCGAGTTCCGCGTCGAGGCCACCACCATCTCCGCGGGGGAGCGCATCAATATCCGCAAGGTGATGCAGAAGCTGGGCGTTCAGGCCAAGTCCGGCGAGGAGTCCGCCAAGGCCCCCGAATTCGCCGACAAGCTCCGAACCCTGGCGGAACAGGCGGGTGGCGAACCGCCAGCCCCGGAGGCTCCCCACCTGGATGCCCTGGAAGCCGTGCGCACCAGCAGCGGCAACGACCAGCTCAAGGCCATCGTCACCAATCAGGCAGAGTTGCTGACCGCCATTGACGAGTGGCAGGCCATCACCGACAAGATCGCCCAGCGCCGCCCCGCCTGGGGAACCCTCAAGCAACTGGCCGACCACGCCAAAAGCCTGCCCGACGCCGAGCCGCTGCTGGCCCAGGTCAGCCAGATTCGCGAGCACCGCTCGCTGCTGGATGACCCCGACCCCGTCCAGCCCCTGCTGGCCAATCTCACCCAGCAGTTCCGCGACACCTTCAATACGCTTCAGGAGCGCTATGCACAAGAACACCAGGCCGGAATGCAGCGCCTGGAGACCGACGACAACTGGCAGCAGCTCTCGCCGGAAGAGCGCCACGACCTGCTCGGGGCCAAGCGATTGACCGCCGCCGATGCGCCGGTGATTTCGCTCGGCGCGACAGACGAGGTGCTGGAGACCCTGAACCATGTACGCCCAGACGCCCTGGCCGACCGCATCGCCGCGCTTTCCAGCCGCTTCGACGACGTCTTGGTAGCCGCCGCCGAGGCCATGGAGCCTGGCATCCAGTTTGTTAGCCTGCCGCATCGTACCCTCAAGACCGAGGCCGATATCGACGCCTGGCTGGAGGACGTGCGCCGCGAGCTGCGCGAGGCGCTGCAGCAGGGGCCCGTAATCACCCAGTAGGAAATCGCCATGAGATCACGCCGTGAAGTCGAGGCGCTGCTGGATGAGCTGGAATACAGCACCGCCGACGAACTGGAAGACCAGGACCTGGACTTCAAGCAGTGGGATACCAAGAGCCGTGACAAGACGATGCAAAAGGTCGTCCACATGGCCATATGCATGGCCAATGGCGATGGCGGTACCGTGGTGTTCGGGGTGGCGGATCGCGTCTACGGCCGCGAGAACGCCGTGGTGGGCGTACCGCTGGAAATTGACATCAACCTGCTGAAGAAGGCGGTCTACGACCAGACCGACCCGCACATCACCCCGGTATTCGAGGAGCTCCACGTGCCGGAGGGCACCGGCCGGGTGCTGATCATGCAGGTGCATCCGGGCATGCCGCCCCACACCGACACCAAAGGCGGTGGCACCGTGCGCATCGGCAAGGATTGCCAGCCGCTCACCGGCACCCTGCGTCGCAAGATCGGCGTCGAGACCGGTGAGACCGACTATACCGCCGAAGCGGTCTGCCCCGTCGACGATGCCATGCTTTCTCCCGTGGCGATGGAAGCCCTGCGCAATTTGGCTCAGCGGGAAAGAGCACCCGATGAGCTCCTTCGACGCTCCGACAGAGAGCTACTCGACACCCTGGGCCTGATCCGCAAGGGTAAGCTGACCCGCGCGGCAATCCTCTTGGCCGGCACCGAAGCAGCGCTGCGTGAGCATGTGCCCGGCCACCAGTGGACCTTCCTGCAAATGCAGTCGGATACCGAATATGGCGTGCGCGACGACCGCGTATCCGCCCTGCCTCTATCCGTTCAACGCATCGAAGAACTGCTGGTTCCCTTCAACCCCATCACCACCGTCAAGCAGGGGATGTTTCACTTCGAGTACCACACTTGGCCCGAGGAGGCGGTGCGCGAGGCGCTGATGAACGCCTTTTGCCATGCTGACCTGCGCATTGCCGGTCCCGTGATGGCCAAGCTCTACCCGAATCGGCTGGAGATCAGCAACAACGGCGGCTTCATCGCCGGCATCAGCGAACGCAATATCCTTCACCACCAGCCAGCCGCGCGTAATCCGCTGCTGGTAGACGCGCTGGTCAAGCTGCGCCTGGTCAATCGCACCAACCTAGGGGTCAGCCGCATGTTCTCGGCCATGCTGATGGAGGGCAAGGCACCACCGGTGATTCGTGAGATCGGCGACTCGGTCGCGGTGATCTTCCACAAGCGCGAGCTCAATGCCGCGTTTCGGCAGTTCGTGGCCGAAGAGAGCGAGCGGGGCCACAGCCTCGGGGTCGATCAGCTGCTGCTATTGCAGCATTTCCTCCAGCACCCGGAGGTGGACACCGCCACGGCGGCGAGCCTCTGCCAGCGTAGCGAGTCGGAGACACGCGAGCTGCTCGCAGAGATGGAGCAACACGACTACGTGGAGCACGGCGGTAGCGGCCGTGGGGCCTACTGGAGCCTTCAGCCTGCCCTGTATGCACGCCTGACGTCAGATGGCAACGCCGACAAGCGCCGGCGCATCGACTGGGAAGCCGCCAAGACGCGAGTCTTTAGCGTACTCAAGGATAGAGCCCAGCGAGGAGAAGAAGGGCTAAGAAACGCTGAGATCCGCCACATGACGCGCTATACCCGCAACCAGGTCGGGCAACTCATGCAGGAGCTGGCAAACGAAACCCGACAGGTCGAGCAAAAGGGGCGCGGTGCAGGGTCTCGTTACCACTGGAAACCTCCAACATCTTAATGGCTCAAGTAATGGCCCATGCGCCATTACTGGGCCAATAATTCAAAAAATTGCACGCGAATTGCACCAGCGTGCAATTCCAGGCAAAACAACACAACACAGCACGGCACACACTCGCCGCCAAGGGACAGAGAAGACGCATCACCATGCAGCCACTCGACAAGACACTTCGCAACCGGCTCGACCGCACCGTGCGTAAGGCCCGCCCGGTGGCCGAACAGGCTGCCGAGGCTGACCTGGAGCAGCTCGGCGTTGGCGAGGAGGCCCCGCCCAGCTACCTGAGCGACGACCAGCGCGCCCTGCGCCGCCGGCTGCGCGCCCACGCCCGCAGCCTCGGCGACCCGCTCAAGGAGGGCGCCCAGGCGGTCACCCGGCTGATCGGCGAGATCGCCTACGAGCACTGGCACCGCATGCTGTTCGCCCGCTTCCTGGCCGAGAACGAGTTGCTGATGTACGACGGCGTGGCCGTCACCCTGGAGGAGTGCGAGGAGCTGGCCGAGGAGGAGGCAGAAACTGGCGAGCGAACCAGCGGCTGGGCTCTGGCCGCGCGGCTGGCCAGCACCATGCTGCCCCAGGTGTTCCGCGTCGACAGCCCGGTATTCGAGCTCACCCTGGCCGCCGAGTACCAGCGCGAGCTGGAGGAGCTCTTGGCCGGTCTGCCGGTGGAGGTCTTCCGCGCCAGCGACAGCCTGGGCTGGGTCTACCAGTTCTGGCAGACCGACAACAAGGAGCGCATCAACCGCTCCGAGGTGAAGATCGGCGCCGACGAGCTGCCCGCTGTCACCCAGCTCTTCACCGAGCCCTATATGGTCAGCTTTCTGCTGGATAACAGCCTGGGCGCCTGGTGGGCCGCCCGCCGCCTGTCGGAAACCGACCTGGTCAGCGCCGAAAGCGAGCAGGAGCTGCGCGACAAGGCCAGCCTGCCCGGCATGCCGCTGGCGTACCTGCGCTTCGTCAAGGAGGAGGAGACCGGAAACTGGACCCCCGCCGCCGGCACCTTCGACGCCTGGCCAGAAAGCCTCGCCGAGCTCAAGACCCTGGACCCCTGCTGCGGCAGCGGCCATTTCCTGGTCGCCGCCCTGCTGATGCTGGTGCCCATGCGCATGGAGCTGGAGGGCCTCAGCGCCCGCGACGCCGTGGATGCGGTACTGCGCGACAACCTGCACGGCTTGGAGATCGACCAGCGCTGCGTGGAGCTCGCCGCCTTTGCTCTGGCTCTCACCGCCTGGCGCTACCCCGATACCGGTGGCTATCGCAAGCTGCCTGAATTGCACCTGGCCTGCTCCGGCCTGCCGATCAATGCTAGAAAGGATGAATGGCTTACCCTCGCTGACAACAACACGGCTCTCAGGAGCACTCTGGAGGATCTCTATAACCAGTTCAAGAACGCCCCTTTGCTAGGCAGCCTAATTAGCCCAGAAATCAGCCTGAGAAAGGGCACACTGTTTGAGATTGACTGGGATGAAGTTGGACCACTAACAACCAAGGCTTTATCAGGCAACAATGACAACGAAAAGAATGAGCTAACTGTCATCGCACATGGCTTATCTCGTGCTGCCACGATACTTGCAGGCACATATCAATGGATAATCACGAATGTGCCTTACCTTACAAGAGGCAAGCAGTCAGAGGAACTGATGTCATTTATCGAGCAGCATTACTATGATGCACGAAAAGACTTGGCTGCAGTTATCACCGAGCGTGCCCTAAGACTTATCGAAAGCGGGACATTCTGCGCCATCGTTCCTCAAAACCTATTTCAACTTACAGGGTATACAGATTTTCGAAAGAACCTCCTCACCAAAAATACGCTAAGAACATTTGCCAGATTGGGCACGCGGGCTTTTGAAACAATATCAGGAGAAAATGTTTCGGTAGCATTAGTAACTATTGATACTACAGAACCGAAGCCAAATCACAAAATAAGTGCATTTGATCTCAGCAACGAGGATGACGCCAAAAAAAAAGACAACCTAATCTCAAAAATCGAACCCACGCAATTAAGTAATTCCCGGCAGGTATCCAACCCTGACTCTAGAGTTATTGTAAGCGACAACGACATTCAGCTCAGCATATTAAATAACTATGCTGACGGCATACATGGCTTAGGCACAAAAGACTCCCCCATGTTTATTAGAAATTTTTGGGAGTTCGGTAAAAAACAAAAAAAATGGGAGTTATTGCAGGCCTCCATTAATAGTAGCGACGACTGGTGCGGGATGGAAAGCGTAATTTATTGGCAGCAAGGTGCTGGTGAACTCCATGAGCGTGCAAAGGTAGGAAAGGCCATCCTTGCTGGGGGGGCAGCTCATAATAAGAGCGGGGTATTAATATCTCCTGTTGGAGATATGCGATGCGGAATCTACCATGGCGGCTTGTTTGATAAGAGCACAGCCGTTATCTCCCCGACAAATAAAAATTTAACTGCCAGCATTTACTGCTATACACAATCTGATGAATTTAAAAGTGAGATAAAACTCCTCGACAGCAAGGTTGCAGTTACAAATCAAACTTTAGTTAAGGTACCAGTTAACATCGATCATTGGATTAAGATCGCCGCAGAAAAATACCCCCACGGCTTGCCGCAGCCCTACACCAACGACCCCACTCAGTGGATCTTCCACGGCCACCCCTGCGGCTCGGTAATCTGGGACGAGGAGGCCAAATGGACCGCCCACGGCCCACTGCGCACCGACGATACCGTGCTGCAGGTCGCCGTGGCCCGGCTGCTGGGCTACCGCTGGCCGGCTGAGCTGGACCCGGAGATGGAGCTGGCCGAGGAGCAGCGTGAGTGGGTCAACCGCTGCGAGGCGCTGCTCGGCCATGCCGACCGCGATGGCATCGTCTGCCTGCCCGCGGTGCGCGGCGAGCGCCGCGCCGTGGATCGCCTGGAAGCGCTGCTGGCCGATGCCTATGGCGATCAGTGGTCTGCCACCACCCGCGGCAAGCTGCTGGAGAGCGTCGACCACGCCGGCAAGGACCTGGAGAGCTGGCTGCGCGACAAGTTCTTCGCCCAGCACTGCAAGCTGTTCCAGAACCGCCCCTTCATCTGGCATATCTGGGATGGACTCAAGGACGGGTTCTCGGCGCTGGTGAACTATCACAAGCTCGACTACAAGGCCCTGGAAACTCTCACCTACACCTACCTGGGCGACTGGATCACCCAGCAGAAGAAGCAGATCAATGACGGCATCGACGGCGCCGAAGCCCGCCTCGCCGCCGCCGAGGCCCTGCAGAAGAGACTGGAGCTGATCCTCGAAGGCGAAGGTCATCCAGATCAGGATCACGGCTACGATATCTTCGTGCGCTGGAAGCCATTGGAGGAACAGCCCATCGGCTGGCACCCGGACCTCAACGACGGCGTGCGCCTCAACATCCGGCCCTTCCTGTCCGTCCCCGACGTCAAGAAGAAAGGCGCCGGCGTGCTCGTCCACAAGCCCAACATCCACTGGAAGAAAGACCGCGGCAAGGACGTCGAATCCGCCCCCTGGTACCACCTAGGCCCCCAGCTTGGCGGCGCCAAGGGCGACCGGATCAACGACTACCACCTCACACTGGCGGCGAAGAAAGCAGCGCATGAACACTCAAGGAGTACGCCATGAACATTAATGCCTCGATTATCGATCAGCAACTGACGGGCGTGCAGGAAGAGATTCGTGAACGTGCTGCTGACGAGCTGAATATCCGTGATGACGGCCGTCTCCGGTCCTTGGCATTTGTTTACCTGTGCACCAGGACGATGCTGGACCTGGACCCCGAAGAGACATTCGACTGCCTGACCGAAGGTGGTGGTGATTTCGGGGTCGATGCCATGCACATCGCCGAGGAAATCGATGGTGAGTTCTTTGTCACCCTGATTCAAGGAAAGTACAAGACTAACCTGGAGGGAAACAGTAACTTCCCCGAGGAAGGGATCTCGTCGCTTATCAATGCCATCCGGCACCTATTCAACCCCTTGGCGCCCCTCAACAACATCAATGATCGTCTAAAAACCAAGGTAGAAGAGGCCAGGTCGCTGATTCGCGACGGCTATATCCCCAATGTGCGAGCCATTGCCTGTAACAATGGGTTGAAATGGAACAAGGCAGCCCAGGAGTCAATCGATCGAGCGAACTTTGGCGACCAGGTCGTCTGGGAGCATGTCAATCACGACGTGCTTATCAACATTCTCCAGCGTATAAAACCCGTTGATGAAACTCTGCGTCTTACGGGAAAAGCAATTGTAGAGGACATGAACTACAGCCGAGTCTGTGTCGGCAGGTTGCCTGTTACAGAGGTCGCCTCCATGATGCGACAGCATGGTGAGCGTCTGTTGGAACGCAATATTCGGCGCTATCTGGGGCTGCATGGCAACCGGGTCAACGAGGGCATACGCCGCACACTGAAATCGCAGAGCCCAGCAGATTTCTATTTTTTCAACAATGGCTTGACGCTGGTCTGCAATGATTTCTCCTATAACGCGCTTCAAGATAGCGACTACCAGCTCAAGGTAGAGAACCTCCAGATCGTCAATGGCGGTCAGACGTGTATGACTATTCTGAAAACCATTGATGAAATGGAGAAAGTGGGGGCTCCACTGCCCAAGGATGCCTCCGTACTGGTGCGTGTCTACAAGCTCCCCAAGGACAACGAAGACCTGGTACTACAAATCACTCATGCCACCAACAGCCAGAATCCCGTCGATCTAAAAGATCTGAGAACCAACGATGAAAAACAGCGTCGGCTTGAAACCAGCATTGACGCCTTGGGATACACCTATCGCCGCAAGCGTATGGACCGCGCCGTCAAACCGACAGACATCACCGCCGGAGCCGCCGCCGAAGCAATTTTGGCTGTATGGCGACACGCTCCCCACCAGGCAAAGTTCCTGACACGAGAGCACTTCGGCAAACTGTATGAAACCATTTTCAGTGAAGATCTCAATGGGGCTCAAACTGTCACTGCCGTGCTCTTGTATCGTATTGCAGAAAACCACCGAAAACGGCCCGCTGAACAAGACCCCTTGCTCGTTCGCTACGGCTCGTGCTTCATCGCCATGCAGATGGGTAAGCGACTATTACAGACAATGAATGTTGAACTGGCTGGCCTTAGCCACCGAAACTTTACCCAATGCTTGGCGGTCATCGAAGCAGAAGGGGAGAACTTCTTCAACCAATCGGTTAACGACGTTGAAGAAGCGCTCAAATCCCTCTATGGCGCCCAGGAGATTTCCCTTCAGCAACTTTCTGCCACCTTCCGCCGAGGGGACTTGATCGAGCGGCTTAACAATGAAGCGCTGTAACACGGTGGACGTGCTGATCCAACTCCAAGCCGCCATCCGTAGCGCCGCCGCCTACAACCCCGATGTGCAGGCCCCTCCGGCCTGTATCCTGTGGCCGGACCGCGAGCGGCTCTGGGAGCCGGTGATCGCCCAGATCCAGGCCGAGCTGCCTGAACTGCTGGTGCTGGGCGACTATGCCCCCGAGCAGCGCCGCGGCCCGGCGATCTGGCTGCGCTGTGCCATTGCAGGAACGATAGACGACATCGAGCTGGACGAGGAGACACCGCCGATCCTCTATCTCCCTGGTGTAGGGCGGCAGGATCTGCGCGCCGTCAGCGAGTGTCCGGAAGCCTTGAAGCCGCTGGCGGAGCTCCAGTACCGCGGGGCGCTCTGGTCTCAGGTCAACGCCAAGGACTGGACGCCGCGAGCGCTCCTCTCATCACAGCAGGGTGGGCTCGGCCTTGAGATCGCCGGGGACGCTGCAACCCGCCAGGCGCTGCTGGCTGCCCTGCCCCGGTTGCTGAGGGAGTCAATCGCAGACTTGCAAGGCCGCCACCTGGATGCCGAGGCCTTCAATACCCTGCTCACCGGCGGCGACCCGGTGCGCGACCTGCTGGACTGGCTCAACCAGCCCGACGCCATGCGCTCCAGCTGGCCTGACCACGAATGGCAGGCCTTCTGCCAGGTGTGCCTCTCCCGCTACGGCGTACACCCGGAGAAGCAGAGCGTACTGGATGCGCTGGAACGCTTTACCCAGCGCCAGGGCAACTGGAAAACGGTCTGGGCGCGTTTCACCGAGGCCCCCCGCCGCTACCCACAGCTGATCGAGCAGCTTGCGCAGCTTACGCCACCGGATCTTGGGCTCTTCCCCGAGCCTGACGACATGGCCGTCTGGCCACAGCTCAACCGCCAGGAGGAGGAGCGGCTCTATCATGCGCTGTGCGCGCTGGGTCAGCTTCCAGCCCATGAGGCGAGAGAACGGCTGGGAGCCCTGGAGCAGGAACACGGTGTGCGCCGCGATTGGGTATGGGCGGAGCTGGGCGAAAGCCCCCTGGCCATGGCCTTGGCACCGCTGGCCGAGCTGGCAAGGGTGACGGCGCGCAGCCTGGCGGGTGGCCAGGCGGAAGATATGCGCCAGGCCTACCTGGACGAGGGCTGGAAGGCAGACGACGCCCTGCTCAGGGCATTGGATCAAGTGACTGGCCAGCGTGAACAAGAGGCGATCTTCACGGCAATACGCGCGATGTACCTACGCTGGGCCGACGAGGCCGCCCGCCACCTTCAGAAAGTATGGCAACCGGGTGTTGATGGCCTGAAGCGCGGTGAAGCATCGCCCCATGCCCAGCCAGGCGAGTGTGTGCTCTTCGTGGATGGCCTGCGCATGGATTGCGGCAAACGGCTATCCCAGCGCCTTGTCGACCAAGGGCTGGAGGTCGCCGAACACAGCACCTGGTCGGCACTGCCCAGCGTGACCGGCACCGGTAAGTACGCGGTCGCACCGATCCTGGGTAGCAACGCCATCCAGGAGGAGCCGGACGGCTATCAGTTCACCCCCATCACCCGCCACATCTTCCAGAAGCTGCTGCGCGACAACGGCTGGCAGGTGCTGGAACGCCGCCAGGTGGAACAGCTGCACAAGGAGACCCTGGACACTTCCCGACCGGCCTGGTGCGAGTTCGGCGATATCGATCATGCCGGCCATGAGCGCGGCTGGAAGCTGGCCCAGCACGTGGATGACATGCTGGCGGAGGTGGCAGAGCGCATCCAGGCGCTGCTGGCCCAGGGTTGGTCACAGATTCGCATAGTCACCGATCACGGCTGGCTGTTGCTGCCGGGCGAGCTGCCCAAGACCGAGCTGCCGGCGAGCCTGGCGGAAACCAAGTGGGGGCGCTGTGCCGCGCTCAAGCCGGGAGCCCATACAGACGCAGCGCGCTTCCCCTGGTACTGGAACGAACAGGTACACTTCGCCCTGGCGGAGAGCATTCACTGCTTCAAGGCGGGCGAGACCTACACCCATGGTGGCCTCAGCCTGCAAGAGTGCGTCACACCGGAACTGGTGGTGACCGGCAGCGCCGGCGCCAAGCCCTCGGTGCTGATCGATGACCTGGTGTGGAAAGGGCTGCGCTGTACCCTTGTAGTGGAAGGCGACAGCGACGGGCTGACGCTGGATGTTCGCCGTCATGCCGGTGACCCGACCAGCAGCCTGGTGCTCTCGCCCAAGCCATTCAAGGCCGGTGGCAAGGCCTCGGTGGTGGTCGAGGACGACGACCTCGAAGGAGAGACCGCCTACGCCGTGGTGCTGGACGACGGTGGCCAGGTGATCGCCCAGCGCTCCACCACCATCGGCGGCAGTGAATAGCCTTTGATAACAGACGCCCTTGAGAACAGACATACGGAGACGTCATGGAACTCGATGAACTGGATCGCAAGGCGGCTGAGCTGCTGGATGGGTACCTGGTGCGCAAGGACCTGGTGCGCACCTTCGCTCGGCAGTTTCCGGTTCCCACCTACGTGGTGGAGTTCCTGCTCGGCCGCTACTGTGCCAGCACCGATCCGGACGAGATCGAGGAGGGCCTGGAGGTGGTGCAGCGGCAGCTCAAGTCGCGCACCATCAAGGCCGGCGAGGAGGAGCTGTTCAAGGCCCGCGCCCGCGAGAAGGGCGAAATCAAGATCATCGATCTGATCCAGGCCCGCCTGGACACCAAGAACGACACCTACATGGCCAGCCTGCCCAGCCTGCGCCTGACCGACGTGCGGATCCCGGATGACCTGGTCAGCGAGCACGAGCGCATGCTGACCGGCGGCTTCTACGCCGAGCTGACCCTGGAATATGACGCCAGCATCGCCCAGGAACAGGGCGGGCGCCCCTTCGGCATCCGCGCCCTGCGCGAGATTCAGCTCTCCAAGCGCGACGTGCTCGACGAGCTGGCCGCTGCCCGCCGTCATTTCACCACCGAAGAGTGGAAGGCCTTCCTGCTGCGCTCCACCGGCATCGAGCCAGCAGGCCTCAGCGAGCGCCAGAAGGACGCCCTGCTGCTGCGCATGGTGCCCTTCGTGGAGCGCAACTTTAACGTCGTCGAGCTGGGGCCACGCGGCACCGGCAAGAGTCACCTGTTCCAGCAGGTCTCGCCCTATGCCCACCTGATCTCCGGCGGCAAGGCCACCGTGGCCAAGATGTTCGTCAACAACGCCAACGGCCAGCGCGGCCTGGTGTGCCAGTACGACGTGGTCTGCTTCGACGAGGTTTCCGGCATCTCGTTCGACAACAAGGACGGCGTCAACATCATGAAGGGCTACATGGAGAGCGGCGAGTTCTCCCGCGGTAAGGAGAGCATCCGCGCCGATGGCTCCATCGTGCTGGTGGGCAACTTCGACGTGGATGTGGAACACCAGCAGCGCATCGGCCACCTGTTCGGCCCACTGCCGGAGGAGATGCGCCACGATACCGCCTTCATGGATCGCATCCACGCCTTCCTGCCCGGCTGGGATGTGCCCAAGGTCAGCAAGGAGCTGCTCACCGACCACTTCGGCCTGGTCAGCGACTTCCTCTCGGAGTGCTGGAGCCAGCTGCGCAGCCAGAGCCGCGTCTCGCAGTGGCAAGGGCGGGTCTTCTTCGGCGGCGCCCTCTCCGGCCGCGACACCAACACCGTCAACAAGACCGCCAGCGGCCTGCTCAAGCTGCTCTATCCCGGCGATGACCTATCACCCAGCGACGATGACCTGGAGTGGGCCATCCATATCGCCATGGAGGCGCGCCGACGGGTCAAGGAGCAGCAGAAGCGCATCGGTGCCGCCGAGTTCCGCAACACCCACTTCAGCTACACCATGGGCGAGGATGGCGTGGAGACGTTTGTCGCCACCCCAGAGCTGCAGAGCGACAACAGCATCGGCAGCGATCCACTGGAGCCCGGCCAGGTATGGAGCATCAGCCCCGGTGGCCAGGCCAGCAACGGCCAGGAGGAGCATCCGGGCCTGTACCGCATCGAGGTCAACGAGGGCCCGGGCACCGGCGTGAAGATCCTCAACAAGCCGGTGCCCTCCGCCTTCAAGGAAAGCATCGGCTACGCCGAACAGAACCTTTACACCCGCGCCGGCCAGCTGGTCGGCGACAAGGAACCCCGACAGCATGAGTTCACCGTGCAACTGCGCGCCTTCGATGCCGCCAAGGCCGGCACCAAGTTGGGAGTCGCGGCGCTGATCGCCATGAGTTCGGCATTGCTCAAGCGCAGCCTGCGCGGGGGGCTGATCGTGGTCGGCGAGATCAACCTGGGCGGCTCCATCGAACCCATCCACAACCCGGTCACCCTGGTGGAAATTGCCGTGGAGAAAGGCGCCACCGCGATCCTGATGCCTGTGACCTGCCGCAAGCTGCTGTTCGATCTCTCCGACGAGATGGCCACCAAGGTCGACATCCAGTTCTACCTGGCTGCCCGGGACGCGCTGCTCAAATCGATCGGAGATTAGACTCGGGAATACCAAAGTTATCATCGTACCAAGCTGGAGATTTCTGCCCGTGCCACAGCGTCAAGCCTTGCGATTTGAACCTGGCGGCTCGCTCGCCCGAGCCCAGCTTTCCAGGGCACGCCCCAGGCGCATGAGAGCGTAGACGACGAAGGGCACGGCGAGCATCAGCGCCACGCCCCAGTCGCGGTTGTTGATCAACCACACCAGCGGCAGCACCAGCGCCACGGCGGCCAGGCACCAGGCCGCCACGGCGAGGATGAGTCGGGTTTGTGTGGTCATGGCGGAACTCCTCATGGATCGGGGTCTCGACGGTCGCTGGTTCAGCTGGCGATGATCTGGCGATAGATGCCCGGCAGTGCCAGGGAGAGGTGCTCGGGACGCTGCACGATGGCGTAGCCGCCGCGGCCGAAGAGATGCGGGATATAGCGCCCTGCCTCGCGGTCGATGGTCACCCCGAACACCCGTATCTCTTGGCGGCGCGCCTCGAGCACCGCCTTGCGGGTGTCCTCGATGCCGTAGCGCCCCTCGTAGTAGTCGTTGTCGTTGGGCTTGCCGTCGGTCAGCAGCAGCAGCAGACGATGGCGATTGGGTCGCTCGGCCAGCTGCCCGGTCAGGTGGCGGATCGCCGGCCCCATGCGGGTATAGCTGCCCGGCTTGAGCGCGGCGATACGCCGCGCAACCCGCTCGCCCATGGGTTCGTCGAAGGCCTTGAGGGTCTTGACCCACACCTTGTGGCGGCGCTGGGAGGTGAAGCTGTGGATCGAATAATCATCGCCGCAGCCGGCCAGGCCATGGCCCAGCACTAGCAGCGCCTCCTTGGCCACGTCCAGCACTCGGCGATCCTGCAGCCAGGCCTCGGTGGAGAGCGAGACGTCCACCAGGATCGATACCACCAGGTCGCGGGCCTGGGTGCGGGTGTCCACGTAGAGCCGGTCGCTGGATTCGCCCGTGGCGGCCAGGTCGCAGCGAGCGCGGATCACCGCGTCCATGTCCAGCTCACTGCCGTCCAGCTGGCCACGCAGGAGCTCGCGCCGCGGTCGCAGGGCCTCGAACTCGCGGCGCACCCGGCGGATGCGCCGACGTGTCGCCTCGTCGGGGGTCCAGTTTTCTCCCTCCTCGCTCTGCACGTCGCTGAGCACCACGCAGTGATCGGGCAGGTAGGCCTGCTTGCGGTGATTCCACTCGGGATAGGTATGGCGCCCCGTCAGCCGACCACCAGCGACCTCATCCGGGGCCAGGTCGAGGTCGAGCTTTAGTCGGGTGGCTGCCTTCTTGCGGTTGGGCGTCAGCACGATCTCGTCGATCTGGTCGGCGGCCTTCTTGGCCTCTTCCTCTTCATCGTCGTCCACGAGGCGGTTGAGGTTCACCATCTCGGCCCAGGAGAGCATCTTCTCCAGGTTGTTGAGCATCAGCGGGTCGTCGCGGTCGGCCTGGTCCTGCTCGCGGCGGTCGGCCTTGCGCTTGCCCTGGTCATCCTCGGGGGAGTCACCGGCAGCCGCCATGTCGTCATCGTCGTCGACGGTGGCTTCGCGGGCGCCGTCGCGGGTGCCCAGGGTCACGGCCTGGCCCCACAGCGGCACCGGCAATGGCGGGCGGTAGCCGCGCGGGGCATAGAACTCCTCCAGCGGGAAGTCCGACTCGCGGATGGCGCGCTGCATGGCCGCTGCCCAGGCGTCTTCTGGATCGGGGGCACCCAGCTCGGCGCAGAGTACCGCCTCCAGGGCCGCCTCCCTGGGCGGCAGGCGCTTGCGCTGCGGGCGAATGGCGAGCAACTCGCCGCACAGGCGTACATAGCGATCCGTCAGTCCCGGGAAGCGGGCCAGGGCGGCCCGTGCGGTGCGGCGTGCCTCGCGCAGGCGCGCCAGATCGGCCTGCAGCGGGTCCGCGGGAAGCGTCACCGGCCGGGCCTCGGCCAGGAAGGCGGTGAGCCACAGGTAGAGGTCGCGGTTGAGGGCGGCCTCGGGGAAGAGCGCCAGGCGCGGCGGCAGCAGCAGGTGCTCCTCGTCGCGGCGAGCCTGGTCGAGGTCCTCCTCGTCGAGGCCCAGGCGCTGGCGCAGGCTCAGCCGGTGGGCGGAACCACGCCGGGCGATGGCGGCCACCTCGAGGCCGGCCTCGCCGCCGCCGGCACGAAAGAAGACGCCGAGCATGGGGCGCAGGCTCTCGAGGGTCACCGCCGCCTCGGGGTGGTCGGGGTAGCTCGCCGCGCCGGAGGCCCAGCGGTGCCAGAAGCGGCCGACGGTCTCCTCGACCTCAAGAAAGTCCAGCATATTCAAGCTCCCGGGTATCGAAAGGGGCTAATTCGGGTACAAGCCTGCGAGGAGGCGCTGTGAATACCTCCCTGTACGCTACCGACGCCATCCATGGCGTAGGACCTCCTCTTCGGCTTGTCCCCGATGCCCCCTTTCTCCCTCTGTTCCATGTGATACCTGATTAACCGAAGGTGGCGTGAATGGCTTCCATCAGCCCCTCCTGGACGTCGGCATCGTCGGAGAGCGGCTCCACCAGGGTGGCGCGGGCGGCATCGAGGATCGGCATGCCGGTGCCGATCAGGGTCGCGCAGTAGACCAGCAGGCGGGTGGAGACGCCCTCCTCCAGATCCTGGCCCTTCATGGCGCGCAGGCTGGCCGCCAGGTTGACCAGCGCCGCGCAGCGCTCCGGCGCGAGGCCGCTCTCGCGGGCGACGATGTCACGCTCCACCGCCGGCGGCGGGAAGTCGAAGGACATCGCCACGAAGCGCTGGCGGGTGCTGGGTTTCAGGGACTTGAGGATGTGCTGGTAGCCGGGGTTATAGGAGACCACCAGCATGAAGTCGTCGGGGGCCTCGAGCAGCTCGCCGGTGCGCTCCAGCGGCAGCATTCGCCGGTCGTCGGTGAGCGGGTGCAGCACCACGGTGACGTCCTTGCGCGCCTCCACCACCTCGTCGAGGTAACAGATGCCGCCCTCGCGCACCGCACGGGTCAGCGGGCCGTCGACCCAGCGCGTCTCGCCGCCCTGCAGCAGGTAGCGCCCGGTGAGGTCGGCGGCGGTCAGGTCATCGTGACAGGAGACGGTGAACAGCGGCTTGCCGAGCTTCGCCGCCATATGACTGACGAAGCGGGTCTTGCCGCAGCCGGTCGGTCCCTTGAGTAGCAGCGGCAGGCGCTGCTGGAACGCCTGCTCGAACATCGCGCACTCGTTGCCCACGCTCTGGTAATAGGGAATCTCTTGCTCGCTGGCGTTGGCGGCCACGGAAGAAAGGGGCATGAAGATCACTCCTGTCAGGGTAATTTACGAAGAACCGAACGAAAGAGGGCCCCGAGCGGGGCCCTCGGGTGATCAGGCGCGCTCAGGGCCTGCGGTCAGCTGGGTGCCACCAGCCGGCACCTGCTCGCGGGCCGGACCGAAGAAGGCGTAGAGCAGCATGATCGCCCCCACGGCCACCGCGACACCGGCGCCCAGGCGCATCATGTAGAAGAGTCCGAGCTGGTCCTGCACCTCCATGTAGTTCATGCCCAGCACGCGCTGCAGATGGGTCTGGACGACACCGGCGAAGGTCAGCGTGAAGGTCATGAAGGCCATGGCGCTAGTCATGATCCAGAAGCCCCACATGTTCAGCACCTGGTTGTAGGGCTGAACGCGGCGCAGCTGCGGCATGGCGAAGGTGATCACGCCGAGGATCAGCATCACGTAGGCCCCATAGAAGGCCAGGTGGCCGTGGGCGGCCGTGACCTGGGTGCCATGGCTGTAGTAGTTGATCCAGCTCAGGGTATGCATGAAGCCCCACACGCCGGCGCCGAAGAAGGCCATGGCCGGACATCCCAGGCTCCACAGCATGGCGGCCTTGTTGGGATGGTTGCGGCTGCCCTTCCAGAACATGGTGAAGGCGAACACCACCATGACGAAGAAGGGGACTACCTCCAGGGCGGAGAAGATGCTACCGATGGGCTGCCAGTAGCCCGGTGCGCCGATCCAGTAGTAATGGTGGCCGGTGCCCAGCAGGCCTGAGAACAGCGACAGGCCGACGATGATGTAGAGCCACTTCTCGATCACCTCGCGGTCGACGCCGGTCATCTTGATCAACAGGTAGCCGAGCAGCGAGGCCATGATCAACTCCCACACGCCCTCGACCCAGAGGTGAACCACCCACCACCAGTAGAGCTTGTCCACCGCCAGATTGGAGGGGTTGTAGAAGGCGAACAGCCAGAACACCGCGGCCAGCCACAGGCCCAGCATCAGCACCATGTTGATGGCAGTCTTGCGGCCCTTGAGCAGGGTCATGCTGGTGTTGAACAAGAACATCAGGAAGGAGATGGTGATCAGCAGCTTGACCCAGAACGGCTGCTCCAGGAACTCGCGTCCCTCGTGGATCCCGAACTGATAGCCGACCAGCGCCGCGGCGCCGGCGAAGGCAAACAGCGCCAGCTGGATATAAGCAATGGTGGGGCTGTGGATCTCCTGCTCGGCCTCTTCCGGCATCAGGTAGTAGGTGCAGCCCATGAAGCCAATCAGCAGCCAGACGATCAGCAGGTTGGTGTGGCTGACCCGCATGATGTTGAAGGGCATGATCTCGGCCATGAAATTTGGCCAGACATAGACGGAGGCAGCCAGCAGCCCGAAGACGATCTGCAACGCGAACAGCGCCATGGCCACCATGAAGAAGGGCAGGGCCACCTTCTGGGTTTCGTATTTCATCGGTGTCGTTCTCCTTGATTGATCCGCGGTCCGGCGGTCCAGCGAGCCGGCTCAGCCGGCGGAATTCGGCGGCCAGCCCTGGGCGTCGATGCCGTCGGTCCACTCCAGGAAGTCGATCAGCGATTGCATCTCCTCCTCGCTGAGGTCGAAGGCCGGCATCTGGCGGCGCCCTTGGGCGCCCAGCGGCTGGGCGCGGATCCACGCGGCAAGCCCCGCGCGGGCCGCCTCCGGGTTCTTGTGCCCGCCGTAGCGTTCCCAGACATTGCCCAGCTCCGGCGCGAAGTAGGCGCCCTCGCCCATGATGGTGTGGCAGTTGATGCACATGTTCTTTTCCCACACTTCCTTGCCGTGCTTGACGGACTCGGTGAGCCCTGCGCTGTCGGTGGATGTGTGGACCATGTACCAGTGACTGTGCGCCGTCAGTGCGGCAAACAGCAGAAAGAAGAACAGCGACCCGCCGTAGAAGATGTTGCGGGCCGCCGACTTGGTGAGACCATCGGCCATGGACCATACCCCCTTGCTCGTATGGCAGGGCCACCACCCTCACGGCAAGCGGCCCTGCGCCCCTTTAAGATGTATCATGGATACATGTTAAGCCTAGCAGCAGAACAGGGGATGGAACTTTGACATCGGTCAATGTCCGGGGAAGGAAGGCAGGCGACAGCCGACAGGATGCCGCCCGGGAGGGGCTCAGTGGCTTTCGGTGATGTCCTCGATCCAGGTCAGCGCTGCGACGCCGCTGGGCAGGCCCAGGGTGGGGATGGCCAGCATGGCCACCTGCTTGAGGGCCGCGGCGGATTCGCCCTCCTCCAGGCCACGCCGTACATGCGAGTGCACGGCGCCCTCGGAGCGCGCGCCCACCGCCAGCGCCAGTTTGACCAGGCGGCGCGTGCGCGCGTCCAGCGGGCCGGACTCGGCACAGGCCCGGCCCAGCTCGGCGTAGGCTTCCCAGATCTCGGGATACTGCTCGGCCACTTGGCCGGCACCGGCGGGAAGTTCCTGTTTCGACATGAGATCGTCCTTCTGAACAAGAGTGGCCGGGTCAGTATAGGCCAGACATGATCCAGCACGCTCATCCCTTGCGTCACGCCAGCCAGGAGAGCGCGCTATGACGGATCGCCGCGCCCAGCATGTAGGCGAAGGTGAGTACCGCCGCCAGGGCGGCAATGGCTCTTGCCCGCGGTGTCCGGCCGCGCTTGATCGCCACCGTGCCCAGGCCGATGTAGGCCAGCAGGGCGATCAGCTTGGCGGCCAGCCAGGGATGCTGGTGGGGCCAGGCGGCGAGCATCACCATCAGCACCAGGCCCAGCGTCAGCAGCAGGGTATCGATGATATGAGGGGCGATCTTGACCCAGCGGGTCTGGAGCACCGGCGCCCCGCGTACCGACCACCAGGCCCTCAGCATGAAGAAGAGGATGCTCAGGGTGGCGGCGGTGATATGCAGGTGCTTGATCAGGGCATAGTGTTCGATCATGGTGCGCTCTCCAGGCCGCAGCTAGCCGTCCTTGCCGTCGGCCCGGGCCGACAGCAGCGGCCCCGTAAAGTGAAACAGGAAGATGACGTAGGCCAGGCACCAGAAGATGATGCCCAGGTTGTAGGTCCAGTGGGTGATCTGCGGGAAGAGCGCCAACACGGGTGAGCGCAGCAGCGCCGCGGCGCCCATCAGCCCCAGGGCCACGCCGATG
>Ga0114983_1000209_pt1 | contig 24311 bp, 39 predicted proteins | sample Shrwel_input2_RT_FD_87182 | JGI IMG/M metagenome (GOLD analysis project Ga0114983, IMG submission 87182) | Subsurface microbial communities from deep shales in Ohio, USA - Utica-3 well 1 S input2 RT | ecosystem: Environmental > Aquatic > Deep subsurface > Shale gas/oil reservoir > Produced... | reverse complement strand
GAGCAATCCCTTAGGCGCTGTGGCCATCGGGTCAGGGCTGCGTATTCTACGCTTTCCTGCTGCGGCGTCAAGAGGTATTTACCATCTTTTTTCGCCTGCCGTTGAAAGGACTCAAAGCCTCTTTTCTTCGACCCTGTCACGTCTTTCGCGTTGCCGCTGTGCCGTGTCAGTGGGAGCGCATTATAGGGAGCCTGAACTTTTGTGCAAGGGCTTTTTAAAAGAAAAAAGATCGCTTGCCGAACTTTTAGGCAAAAACGATCTTTTTCTGCAATTATGGCGATTTTACGCCCTAATTTACTCAGTTTGCGGCCGACTTGGGTGCATTTTCCTGTTCAATAAAGCCTTTGAGTAAGGCTATCGCCTTTGGGTCTTCCCAGTCGACGAAACTACGGACAAAGGCAATCAGCTCCCCTTTACCATTAAGAATAAAGGTCGCCGGGATAGTATCAAGTGGGAATATCTGCCCCAACTGCATCTGCGGATCGTAATAACTGCGGAAGTTTGCCATCCCCAGGGATTGCAGAAAACTGTCAACTTGCTCTTGGCCACCCTGATCTATGGAAATCGGTAGCAGGGCAAACTCTTTATCACTGAACTGCCCTTCAAGCCGTTCCAGAGCAGGCAACTCCCTGACACAGGGAGGACACCAAGTAGCCCAAATGTTGACCAACACCACTTTTCCCCTGTGTTGACTGAAATCCAATTGGCTACCGGCCTTATCCTGGAAGGGAACAACTTCCAAGGGGAAGCTGTGGGGGAGCACATTGATCTTGTCGACACTGGATTGGATCTGATTGTGATCCTTTGGCTGCATACCGGGATAAGCCTGCGCCCCCAGAGACAGGGACGCCAGCAAAAGTAATGAATATCTGAGCTTGCTCATTACTTGTCTCGCTTCAATAGCTCATCCAACTGGCGTTGTTCTTCGGCAGACAGTTCGAGTGCTTTACTACCGGAAGTACGCTGTTTACGGATGAAAATAAAGCCAATCAAACCACCAAACAACAGCAGCGCCACAGGACCAAGCCACAGGACGTAGGTCTTGGTTTCAAGTCTCGGCTTATAGAGGACAAACTCGCCATAGCGACTGGTCATGAACTGGACGATTTCATCATCAGCCTTGCCCTCTTCCACCATTTTGTACACTTCAAGACGTAGATCGCGGGCAACCGGTGAGTTGGAATCGATCAGGTTTTGGTTCTGACACTGAGGACAACGCAGCTCATGAGCCAGCGACAACGCTCGCTTCTGCTTATCAGGAGAGCTGAACTCAAAGGTGTCCACCGGCGTTGCCGCCACCTGAGCAGCATAGCCGATCAGGAGTGCCACAACAGCAAAGGTTTTCAGCAGCAACTTTCTCATGACGCTTTATCCTTAGCGGCCTCGGCCTGCAACTGTTGGATCATGGGATACAAGGTTTCTTTCCAAACCCGCATATCTACCGGCCCGGCATAGCGATAACGAATGATGCCGTTATGATCCACGATTAATCTCTCCATCGCACCACATACCCCGAGATCCAGACCAAGACGACCGTCCTTGTCATAGATATTCAACGTGTAGGGGTCGCCTTGGCGAGAGAGTTCTCTTACCGCCAGCGCCCGCTCGTCACGGTAGTTGATGCCATAGATGGGCACCAAGTTTTGTCGAGCCAACTGCATTAGGTAGGGATGTTCATACTTACAGGATGGGCACCAAGTCGCCCATACGTTCAGCATAGATACCTTACCTTTGAGATCTTCGTTGGTGATCATCTCTCCCGGCGTTTCCAGTTTCTCCAGCTGGAAGGCAGGCACAGGCTTACCTTCCAACGCAGAATCCAACTGCTGCGGATTCAAGAACAGTCCCTTGTAAAGGAAGATCCCCATCAAAAGAAACAATATCAGTGGAATAAAAAGTATTAGCTTCTTCATCTTCTTCTTACCTGTTTCAGGCTGTTGCCAGTTTGGCTTTCTTGGCTGCGGCCGCTTCTTCAGCGCGGGCCTTGGCACGGTAACGCTTGTCGGAAGCCGCAAAGAAACCACCAACCATCATAAAGATGCTGCCAAACCACAACCAACGAACAAAAGGTTTGTAGTTCAGTCGCACTGCAAATTCAGTACGGCTAATAGGGTCGCCCATAGTGACATAGAGATCCCGGAACAGACCCCAGTCGATACCGGCTTCAGTCATATCCATAGTGCGAACATTGTATTGACGACGATCCGGCTGCAACAACGCAATCTTTTCACCATCTTTAAGTACTTCAACCTGTCCTTGCTGTGCCGTGTAATTAGGGCCGACAACGTTACGGGTTTCCAGATACTTGAAGGTGTAACCGGCCAGCTCATGACTAGTGCCAGGCCCCATGCGCACGCTCTTCTCAATAGAGTAGTTGGACACCATGGTGGCACCAACTACTGAGACTGCAATCCCCAGGTGAGCAATGATCATCCCCAGTTCACTGCGGCCCATACGCGCCAGGCTGACACTACCATCTTTCGCTTTAATCACGTTGTAAGCGGCACGCAGAGTCGCCAGCACAATCCAGACAGCCGCACCTATACCCAGTGCCACCCAGATGTTGAACTCACCACCGGCGATAAATGGTGCTATCACACCCAGAACAGCTGAAATGATCGCTGGCAATAGCAGTTGACGCTTGAGCTCACCTTGTTTGGATTTCTTCCAGCGAATGATAGGACCTATCCCCATAAAGCCGAACAGTACCAGCACGATAGGAACAAACACCGCATTAAAGTATGGTGGGCCAACAGAAATCTTACCCATACCCAAGGCATCGATCAGCAGTGGATAAAGAGTACCGAGCAATACAGTACCGGCAGCCACAGTCAGCAATACGTTACAAACCAGCAGCATGGTTTCTTTGGATTTCAAATCGAAGCGAGCAGGGCTGCTCATTTCACTGGCACGGAAAGCAAACAGAGTCAGCGAACCACCGATAGCCAAACCGAGTAGCAACAGAATGAACATACCCCGGCTTGGATCTGCCGCAAAGGAGTGCACTGAGGTCAGCACACCAGAACGAACAATAAATGTACCCAGCAAGCTCAAAGAGAAAGCAAAGATAGACAGAAGCACTGTCCAGTTACGGAAGGCACCGCGCTTCTCTGTCACTATCAAGGAGTGAACCAGAGCAGTACCAACAAGCCATGGCATAAAGGACGCGTTTTCAACCGGGTCCCAGAACCACCAACCGCCCCAACCGAGCTCGTAATATGCCCACCAGGAGCCCAATGCAATACCACCAGTGAGGAAGATCCAGGCAGCCAGAGTCCAAGGACGACTCCAACGAGCCCAAGCAGAATCGAGTCGACCGCTCATCAATGCGGCTATGGCGAAGGCGAAGCTGACCGAGAAGCCCACATACCCCAGATAAAGCATGGGAGGGTGGAAGATCAGACCCACATCCTGCAACATCGGGTTAAGGTCACGCCCTTCTGCCGGGATCGGGAACAAACGTTCGAATGGGCTGGAAGTGAGCAGCATAAACAGGGTAAAGCCTATGGTGATCATCGCCAACACGGCCAATACCCGAGCGGTAAACACCTCTTCCAACCCCTTGCTGAAGAAAGCTACAGCTGCGGCCCACACCGAAAGTGAGAAGACCCAGAACAACAATGAGCCTTCATGCCCGCCCCAGACTGCTGCAATCTTAAAGAAGATAGGCAATTGAGAGTTGGAGTGATGAGCCACATAGGCGACTGAGAAGTCATCGGTTGCGAAGCTGTAACCCAACGCAATTACCGATAAAAAGATGAAAAAAAACATACCGTAACTTAGTGGCCAGGCATAGCGCACTAGGTATTGGTCTTTGCGGGCAACACCGATCAGGGGGACTGTCATCAGCAGTACTGCGAACGCCATCCCTATGATCAATGAGAAATGTCCAAGTTCTGGGATCATGGGTTTTCCTCAGTTTCCAGGTCAATGTCTGCCAAGCTTCTATTCTGGGCAGACGCACAACTACGGGCACACACCATTACTTTATTAACTTAATTGCGGCTTAAAAGCCGCAAGGGTTAACAGGTATATATTACGAATTTTTGTTCATTTTAGTATTTGCTTTTGTTCCTGTCTGCCACTTTCCACCAATTATGGGTCGCGGCTCTCATTCTCCGAGAGGGCAATATTGACCATGGAAAGACGGCAAGACTCCAAGCTGTGACAGGCGTTAAATAGAGAAGTTTCATTGAATTTTTTGCTGAAATTTGGAACTGTGAACCAGTGCCCAACTATGACCATTAACTTTGGTGGTGGACTTATATTACTGTTCAATGAATCATCTTTCCGTATAATCTTGCAATCAGGCCGTGCGGTAACCCCGCTTTGTCACAAACCAACGTGAAATAAACATAATGACCACTTTTTGGATTTTTATTGCGATTGTTGTGTTAGTCAGCCTGGGGCTGATCTGGCTTCCTCATTTCCGGCAACAGAAGCTACTCAAGGCTGAAGAGTCCGGTGTCCGTAAACAGACCAACCTGGAACTGTTTAACGAGCGTCTAGCTATTCTGGAAAAAGAACGCCAGGAAGAACTGCTGGACCAAGACGAATTTGAATCCCTGAAAAAAGAGCTGGAAGTCAGCTTATTACAGGACATCAAGCAAGGAGCGGATGATTCGCTCGATGCACAAGCCAAGCCTAAAGGACTACTGTGGCCAAGTCTGATGTCTGCCGTATTACTGGTCGTGGCCGGTTACTCCTATCAACAGTTAGGCGCCTATCAGAATATCGATTCTCCTCAACCTGAGAATCCCCATGCAGGTATGAGCACTGAACAGATCATGATGCAACGGGTGCAAATGATGGAATCTGCTGTGCAGCAGGAGCCGGAAAACAGCCAAGCTTGGTTCAGTTTGGGTCACGCCTACATCTCTGCCGGACAATATGATCAGGCAGTAGCAGCCTTCGATAAAGTGATCGAACTGGTGGGGGTTCACGCCGAGCTGCTTGGCCCCAAAGCCACCGCCCTTTATTATAAGGCGGGTCAACAGATGATCCCTGTGGTTCAGTCGCTGATTGATCAGGCACTGAAACTGGATCCTCAAGACCCTTCTACTCTACTGCTGGTTGGTATGGATGCTTTCTTTACTGCAGATTACAACAAGGCAATCGGCGCTTGGCAAACCATTCTTGACAGTGACAGAGCCGACGTGGATCGCGCCGCACTGATCAATGCTATCGACAGTGCCAAGATGCGCCTGCAGGCAGAAGGTGGTGCCACCATGCCGAATGATGAGGCTCACAAAGGTCTAAAGGCAGCAACAGCAAAGACAGTGACGCTGAATGTCTCTATAGCCCCTGAACTGGCAGCCAAAGTCAGCAATACAGACATGCTGTTCATCTTTGCCAGAGCAACCGAAGGCCCCAAAGTCCCACTGGCGGCGACCAAGGTAAGTGCAAAGTCATTACCTGTGACTGTGACTCTGGATGATTCCACCAATATGGGTGGTAACGTTAAACTCAGCGATGCTACCGATGTTGAAGTGATTGCAGTATTGTCCAAGCACGGCAGCGTTAAGCCTCAGCCTGGCGATCTACAAGGCAAAGTGGCCAGCATCAAGGTCGGTGCCAGCGGTGAACTGGTGCTGGATACTGAAGTTCAGTAATCCTATCCTTGACAAATAGACATAAAAAAACCGGCTGATGCCGGTTTTTTTATGATGATACCTGATTACTTGGACATGAATCCAATAGCGTTCTTGTAATCTTCATCAGTACAATCTGTACACATGCCACCAGGAGGCATAGCGTTCAAACCAGACTTAACGCTGTTAAGCAGGGTGTCGATACCTTTGGCCAGGCGAGGCTCCCAAGCAGCAGCATCGTGTGCTTTAGGTGCACCGGCAACACCCATGCTATGGCAGACTTGGCAGGCTTTATTGTAAACGGCCTCACCTTCTTGGGCTGACACGTTCGCAGACATAGTCAATGCAGCTACTGCGGTCATTGCTAACAGTTTTTTCATGTTCAATGTTCCTAATGCAAATACTTACAAAGCTCAACGCTGCCCTTGGTTAAGCAGGCAGACTCATTTTAGCTCGCTAAGAGTACAACAAACTTCAATAAATCTCACCTTTTTGTGATTAAAATCGCAGCTTGTTCCGTAAAAAAGGACAAAGGTCGCGAATTCATTAATATATTAGTAACAGATAAAAAAGTTCCAAAAAATTCACTTTTATTGGAAGCACATCAAATTGCTGAAACTTAGTGCAAACCAGTGGTAAACCCCAGCCAGAGCATGTGTTAGTATCTCTTGTGTTTCCTTATCGCTTGTTATAGAGGGCTCAGTGGCAGAACCAAAACCTACATCACTGCTGTCGGCAAGCAGCCTCACTTGTATTCGAGAAGAGCGAATACTATTCGATGAACTCAGCTTCGATATCCATCCTGGCGATATAGTCCAGATTGAAGGTCCTAACGGTGCCGGTAAAACCAGCCTGCTAAGGATCCTCGCCGGCCTGTCACGTCCATACGGGGGGGAAGTCCTGTTCCAGGGAGAAGCTATTACTCGTTGCCGCGATGAGTTCAATGAAAACCTGCTTTATCTGGGCCATCTCGCGGGCGTGAAAAGCGAATTAACCGCCGAGGAAAACCTTAACTTCAATTTAAGAATCAGTGGGTATGATGACTTTGATGCTCGGGAAATCCTTGCCAAAGTCAACCTGACCGGTTTTGAAGAAGCGCTTGCAGGTCACCTGTCTGCAGGCCAACACAGACGAACCGCACTCGCCAGGCTCTGGCATACCGCCTGTAAAATCTGGATTCTGGATGAACCCTTTACCGCGATCGATAAGAAAGGGGTCGCTGAATTGGAACAACTCTATATTCGCCATGCCGAAGCCGGTGGCTGCGTCATTCTGACGACCCACCAGGATATGGGCATCATTACAGATGAAAGGTTACGGAAAATCCGCTTGGATTATCGCTTCGTATAAGGCTTAGCAGAGATGAACAGAGGCATTAGTTTTACCAAGGCATTTTTCACCCTGCTGAAACGGGATCTACAGATTGCCGTGCGTCATCGTGGTGATATTTTTAACCCACTGCTGTTTTTTATCATAGTGGTTACCCTGTTTCCGCTGGGTATAGGTCCTGAGCCACAGGTGTTGACCCGGATTGCTCCCGGGATTATCTGGGTTGCGGCCTTGCTGGCAGCCATGTTGTCACTGGAGCGGCTGTTCAAGGCAGACTTCAGTGACGGAAGTCTGGAGCAGATGTTGCTTAGCCCACAGCCACTGGCGCTGTTGGTACTGGCCAAAGTGTTTGCTCACTGGTTACTGACTGGCGTACCTTTAATTATAATTGCACCGCTGTTGGCTGTGCTGCTGCATCTGGACGACAACAGTTACGGCGCCCTGATAGCCACCTTGATGCTGGGGACACCTGTGTTGAGTCTGCTTGGCGCCATAGGTGTAGCCTTGACAGTGGGATTGCGCAAAGGCGGTGTGCTGTTGAGTTTGTTGATCCTGCCACTATATATACCAGTGTTGATCTTTGCGACCGGCGCGATCGACTTTGCAGCATCCAAACAACCCTATGATGGTCAGCTGGCGATTTTAGGCGCCATGCTGGTCGGTTCTTTAGTCTTGGCACCTTTTGCTATTGGTGCCTCATTGCGAGTGAGTACTAACTGAAATGTGGAAATGGTTACATCCCTACGCCGACCCTCAAAGGGCGTATCAACTGTCAGGAAAACTACTGCCTTGGTTTGCACTTCTTGCCCTGGCACTTATCGCAACCGGAACCGTGTGGGGCTTGGCATTTGCTCCCACTGATTACCAACAGGGTGACAGCTATCGTATTATCTTTATCCACGTACCTGCAGCATCCATGTCGATGGCCGCTTACATGGGTATGGCAACCGCGGCCTTCATAGGCCTGGTGTGGCAGATCAAACTGGCCGATTGGGCAGCCGCCTCTATCGCACCAATTGGTGCTGTAGTGACCTTTATCGCTCTGTTCACTGGTGCCTCTTGGGGTAAACCCATGTGGGGTACTTGGTGGGTTTGGGATGCACGCCTGACCTCTGAGCTGGTGCTGTTATTCCTGTATCTAGGAGTTATCTCTCTTTATGCCTCATTCGAAGACAAGGTGCTGGCAGCCAGAGCCGCCGGTATTCTGGCCATAGTTGGGGTGATTAATATCCCTATCATTAAGTATTCGGTTGAATGGTGGAACTCACTGCACCAGCCATCCACTATCCGAATCACTGAAAAGTCGACCATGTCCACCGACATGCTCTACCCTTTATTGATTAACATATTTGGGTTTGGTTTGATGATAGGTGCCATCACTCTGGTGCGTTTCCGTGCCGAAATTCTGGCCCGTAACGGAATGCGCCCTTGGGTTAGGGAACTGGCCAAGGCCGAAGGAGTCAAATAATGCAGTTTCAATCTTTAGCAGAGTTTTTCAACATGGGCGGCTATGCCTTCTATGTATGGTTGGCCTACGGTGTCACTTTCGTGTCCCTTAGCCTGCTTATCCTGGTCAGTTCGATGAAGAAGCGTCGAGTGCTGCAGGAAATAGCATCCAAAGTGCAACGTGAGGAACGCCTCGCTCAAAACCGGAGTAACAGATCGTGAACCCAAGACGCAAAAAGAGACTGGTATTAGCTGTAGCCTTGATTGCAGGTGTTGCTGCCGTGGCTTCCTTGCTGTTATATGCCCTCAACTCCAACCTTAACCTCTTCTATACTCCCACCGAAATAGTCAATGGTAAAAAGGACACTGGCATCAAGCCGGAAGTAGGACAACGGATCCGCGTGGGGGGCATGGTTACTGTAGGCTCCATGGTACGTGATCCTGATAGCCTGCATGTTGAGTTTGCCGTGCATGATGCCGCCGGCGGTGAAATCATAGTGACTTATGATGACCTGTTGCCGGATCTGTTCCGTGAAGGACAAGGTATTGTTGCCCAGGGTGTACTGGTTGAATCTGGCAAATTGGAAGCTTCTGAAGTGCTGGCCAAGCATGATGAAAACTATATGCCACCTGAAGTTGCCGAAGCCATGGGCCAGACCCATGAAAAGCTTGAGTACAACACGCAACAGGTCGGCGGCGCCAAGTAAATGCCCATAGATAAAAAAGCCTCTTCGGAGGCTTTTTTATTACTTGCAGAGTCTGAAATTTCTGCCACGCTAAAATTCTATAGGCTGGATACAAGGACTTAGCATGCGCGCATTGGTATTTCTGGGTTTACTGCTGTCACTGCCAACCGGTGCCGCCAATCTCTTGCTGATTGAGTCCTACCACGCCGAATATCCCTGGGACCAAAGCTATAAAGCCGGGATAATATCCATCCTTGGCAATGAACACCCATTTCATACCTTCGCTCTTGATACCAAGCGACTCCCCAAAGAGCAATTTAAAATCCAGGCCGATAAAGCCTGGCAAAGATACCTGGAACTTAAACCCGATTTGGTATTTCTCGCCGATGACAATGCCTTGATGCTGCTACATGAGCGCTTCAGCCAAACCCAAACCCCTGTAGTTTATTTAGGGATCAACGGTAATCCTCGTGATTATAGAATCAAGCATACAGGTAACATTACCGGTGTGTTGGAGCGTCCTCTGTTTAAACGCTCGCTGTTGATGGCACAGGCGATGTTACCCACTCCACCACCACATAAATTCTTACTGTTATTTGACTTTAGTTATACGTCTGAAACCGCCATAAACTCGATTAAAAAACTCAACCAGAATCTGATGATAGGCAACAACCAAATCGATATTGAACAACATCAAAAGTTCAGCAGTTGGCAGGCTTCTGTGTCAAGCGCCCGAGAGCGAGGCTATGATGCTGTGTTTGTGGCCCTGTATCAAACACTACAAGACGATAAGCAACAGATAGTAGATGAGATGCGGGTCGCTCGCTGGACTCACGACAACGCCACCGTGCCTCATTTTGGGTTCTGGGATTTCAGTGTAGGTTCAAAGGGCAATATCGGAGGGTATATTCTTGATGGTTACAAACATGGCCGCATAGCAGGAACCATAGCCAAACAGATCCTGACGGGCAAAAAGCCGGCAGAGATATTCCCCAAGATGGATACCAGCGGTGCTTATCTATTCAGTGAGAGTGGTTTAAAGCGATGGCAACTGAGTTTGCCTGAGAGGGTCAGGGAGCAGGCCGAACTGATGGATTAATTACGACAATATAGAAAATAAAAAGCCCCGCTGTTAGCGGGGCTTTTTCAGAACTTACCTGAGATTACTCAGCAGCAGCTTCAACTTCTACAGCTTCAGCAGCTTCTGGGCGACCAACCAGCTCGATGTAAGCCATAGGGGCTTTATCACCGGCACGCAGACCGCACTTCAGGATACGGGTGTAACCACCAGGACGTTCCTGATAGCGTGGACCCAGTTCGTTAAACAGTTTACCTACGACTTCTTGGTCGCGAGTACGAGCAAACGCCAGACGACGGTTTGCTACGCTGTCACTTTTAGCAAGTGTTATCAGAGGCTCAACTACGCGACGCAGTTCTTTGGCCTTCACTACAGTTGTCTTGATGATTTCATGACGAACCAGTGAACTTGCCATGTTACGGAACATGGCTTGGCGGTGACTGCTGTTGCGGTTAAGTTGACGACCACTCTTACGATGGCGCATGACCTAATCCTTATAACCTAAATCTGTACAAAACCTGGGACTTACAGGTCGTCTGCCAAACTAGCCGGTGGCCAGTTTTCCAGACGCATACCTAGCGACAGTCCGCGAGATGCCAACACATCCTTGATCTCGGTAAGCGATTTCTTACCCAGGTTAGGAGTTTTGAGCAGCTCAACTTCAGTGCGTTGTACCAGATCTCCGATGTAATGAATCGCTTCGGCTTTCAAACAGTTAGCCGAACGTACAGTTAGCTCTAAATCGTCGACAGGACGCAACAGAATCGGATCGAACTCCGGTTTCTCTTCTTTCTGCTCTGGCTCAGTCACATCACGCAGTTCAACGAAGGCATCCAGCTGTTCAGCCAAGATGGTCGCAGAACGACGGATAGCTTCTTCAGGATCGATAGTACCATTAGTAGTCATATCGATGATCAGCTTGTCCAAGTCAGTACGCTGTTCCACACGAGCCGCCTCAACATTATAAGCAATGCGAGCAACAGGCGAGAATGAAGCATCGACCAGCAGACGACCGATTGGGCGATCATCGTCTTCGGTTTGTGCACGGGCAGAAGCCGGTACATAACCACGACCACGCTCAACGCGGATACGCATACTGATGTCATTGTTACCGGTCAGGTGACAGATAACATGATCCGGGTTCACGATTGTGACATCGCCGTCGTGGGTGATGTCGGCTGCGGTAACAGGGCCTGCGCCGGACTTGCTCAGAGTGAGCATAGCCTCGTCTTTACCCTCGATCATAACTGCCAGCCCTTTCAGGTTCAGCAATATTTCAAGGATATCTTCTTGTACGCCTTCCTTACTGCTGTATTCATGCAGTACGCCGTCGATCTCGACTTCGGTAACCGCGCAGCCGGGCATAGACGACAATAGGATGCGACGCAACGCGTTACCCAAAGTATGACCAAAACCACGCTCGAGTGGCTCCAGAGTCACCTTGGCACGAGTTGGGTTAACCTGCTCGATATCAACGAGACGCGGTTTAAGAAATTCTGTAACAGAACCCTGCATTGTGTCCTCTCTTGTTTGTTAGCCTTACTTAGAGTAAAGCTCGACGATCAGCTGTTCGTTAATTTCCGCAGACAAATCGCTACGTTCTGGCAGACGCTTGAAAGCACCTTCCATTTTTGCGCTGTCGACTTCAACCCATGTAGGCTTCTCGCGTTGAGCAGCCACTTCCAGAGCAGCCTTGATACGGGCTTGCTTCTGTGACTTCTCGCGAATGCTTACAACATCATTCGCAGACACTTTGAATGACGGAATGTTAACAACACGACCGTTGACCATAATTGACTTATGGCTAACCAGCTGACGTGCTTCTGCACGAGTCGCACCAAAGCCCATACGATAAACTACGTTATCCAGACGGGTTTCCAAAAGTTGCAGCAGGTTTTCACCTGTGTTGCCTTTCAGACGTGCAGCCTCTTTGTAGTAGTTACGGAACTGCTTTTCCAGCACACCGTAAATACGACGAACTTTTTGTTTCTCGCGTAACTGCAAGCCGTAATCAGACAAACGTGGCTTACGAGCGCCATGCTGTCCAGGTGCAGCTTCCAGCTTACACTTCGAATCGATTGCTCTCACACCGCTTTTCAGGAAAAGGTCAGTACCTTCCCGGCGGCTGAGCTTGAGCTTGGGACCCAAGTATCTTGCCATGATCTTTCTCCAACTATCCTAACGAAACTGCCAATTACACGCGGCGTTTTTTAGGAGGACGACAACCGTTATGAGGGATCGGCGTCACATCAGTGATGTTGGTAATTTTGTAACCAACAGCGTTCAGCGCACGAATGGCTGACTCACGACCTGGACCTGGACCCTTCACGAAAACTTCAAGGTTTTTAACACCATAATCCTGAGCGGCAGTACCTGCGCGCTCAGCTGCCACCTGCGCAGCAAATGGAGTAGATTTACGTGAACCACGGAAACCTGAACCACCTGCAGTCGCCCATGACAGAGCGTTACCTTGACGATCTGTGATAGTAACAATTGTATTGTTGAAAGACGCATGGATATGAGCCATGCCATCAGCAACCTGTTTACGTACGCGCTTACGCGGAGAACGTGACGGAACTTTAGCCATTGTCTACCTTCCCGTTACTTCTTGATTGGTTTACGTGGACCTTTGCGAGTACGCGCATTGGTCTTAGTACGTTGCCCACGGAGAGGCAGGCTACGGCGATGGCGGAGGCCACGATAACAACCAAGGTCCATAAGACGCTTGATGTTCATTGAAACCTCACGGCGTAAGTCACCTTCTACTGAGTATTTGGCAACTTCTTCGCGTAGAGTATCGATTTGAGCTTCGCTCAATTCCTTGATCTTAGCGTCTTCGGCAATGGCTGTAGCCGCGCAGATAGCTTTAGCGCGAGTACGACCGATACCGTAGATAGCAGTCAGTGCAATGACTGTGTGCTTTTGATCAGGAATGTTAATGCCAGCGATACGGGCCACTATGCACTCCTTAAGTTAAAGGCCATCTGTGAAAAGCCCGAAAGGATACTCGACAGATGACTAGTTTGCAAACAATATTTTTGGCCAGCCCAGTTAAGAGCTGGCCAAGATTTTTAGCCTTGACGCTGTTTGTGTTTTGGTTCAACACAGATAACGCGTACAACGCCACTACGCTTGACGATCTTGCAGTTACGGCAGATCTTCTTCACGGAAGCTCGAACTTTCATTTCATCACTCCGTAAAGCTATCTTATCGACCAAAGCGATCGAGATTCGCTTTGTTCACCAGATTAGCTTTCTTCATCACAGACTCATATTGATGAGACATCATATGGGTCTGAACCTGAGCCATGAAGTCCATGATCACAACTACCATAATCAGTAGTGAAGTACCGCCAAAATAGAACTGTACTTTCCATGCGATTAACATGAACTCCGGAATTAAACAGATAAAGGTAATATACAACGCGCCTGCCAGAGTCAAACGGGTCATCACTTTATCAATGTAACGCGAAGTCTGTTCGCCGGGACGGATCCCGGGAATGAACGCACCACTCTTCTTCAGGTTATCTGCTGTCTCACGAGGGTTAAACACCAACGCAGTATAGAAGAAACAGAAGAAAATAATTGCTGCTGCATACAACAGAGAGTACAGCGGCTGTCCAGGAGAAACTGCGAGGGAAACCTCAGTCAGCCATTCCATAGACGGATTCTGACCAAACCACTGAGCTAGTGTGCCTGGGAACAGAATTATGCTGGACGCAAAGATTGGCGGAATTACGCCGGCCATATTAACCTTCAGCGGCAAATGGGTTGACTGCGCAGCAAATACCTTTCGGCCCTGCTGACGCTTAGCATAGTTAACGACGATACGACGCTGACCACGCTCCACAAATACCACGAAATAGGTTACGGCAAACACAATCACCGCAATCAACAACAATACCAATACGTTCAAGTCGCCTTGACGCGCTTGCTCGGCCGTTTGACCGATAGCAGAAGGCAGACCGGCTACGATACCTGCGAAAATCAGGATCGAGATACCGTTACCTATACCGCGCTCGGTAATTTGCTCGCCAAGCCACATCAGGAACATGGTTCCTGTGACTAAACTGACGACTGCAACAAAATAGAATCCGAAACCGGGATCGACCACCAGGCCGTTCACCAGATTAGGTAACCCTGTTGCAATACCGATCGACTGGAATGTACCCAGCACCAACGTGCCCCATCTTGTATACTGGCTGATTTTCTTACGTCCTGACTCACCTTCCTTCTTCAGTTCAGCGAGTGCAGGATGCACAACAGTCAGCAACTGCATGATGATCGAGGCCGAAATGTACGGCATGATCCCCAATGCAAAAATAGAGGCGCGCTCAAGGGCGCCACCCGAGAACATGTTAAACATGCCCAGGATGGTTCCCTTTTGCTGAGCAAACAGCTCTGCCAATACAGCAGCGTCAATACCAGGAATTGGCACAAATGAACCGGCACGAAACACGATAATTGCGCCAATCACGAACAGGAGGCGAACTTTCAATTCGGAAAGTCCACCTTTCGCGCTTTTTAAATCAAGTCCTGGTTTTGCCATCGACGTATTATTCCTCGATCTTACCGCCGGCAGCTTCAATAGCTGCGCGTGCACCTTTGGTTACCTTCAGACCTTTTACGGTCACTGGGCGCTCAATGGTACCTGAAAGAACGATTTTCGCAAACTGGATGTTGCGAGTTATTACGTTCGCATCTTTCAGTGCGTTCAGGTCGATAACGTCACCATTAACTTTTGCCAGTTCGCTCAAGCGAACTTCAGCAGTTACCATAGCGATACGCGAGGTAAAGCCGAACTTAGGCAGACGGATCTTAAGTGGCATTTGACCACCCTCGAAGCCAGGGCGTACACCGCCACCGCTACGAGATTTTTGACCCTTGTGACCGCGACCAGCGGTCTTACCCAAGCCAGAACCAATACCACGGCCTACACGCTTAGGTGCAGACTTAGCGCCTGCAGCTGGAGATAAAGTATTCAGACGCATTGATTAGTCCTCCACCTTTACCATGTAGTAGACCTTATTGATCATACCGCGAATAGCAGGAGTATCTTCCAACTCAACGGTGTGACCAATACGACGCAGACCAAGACCTGTCAGAGTGGCCTTGTGCTTAGGCAGGCGGCCGATAGCACTTTTGGTCTGGGTTACTTTGATAGTTTTAGTAGCCATGGTGCATTACCCCCGAATTTCGTCAACATTCAGGCCACGCTTGGCTGCAATCTGCGCTGGTGACTTCATATGTACCAGTGCGTCAACAGTTGCACGAACGATGTTGATCGGGTTAGTAGAACCGTATGCTTTCGACAGTACGTTATGAACGCCTGCTACTTCCAATACGGCACGCATTGCGCCACCGGCGATAATACCGGTACCCTCTGAAGCAGGTTGCATGTAAACACGTGAACCAGAGTGGCGACCCTTCACCGGATGGTGCAGAGTGCCTTCGTTCAGGTTTACTGTAACCATGTTACGACGGGCTTTTTCCATTGCTTTTTGAATAGCAGCTGGAACTTCACGCGCTTTACCATAGCCGTAGCCGATCTTACCGTTACCATCACCCACTACAGTCAGAGCGGTGAAGCTAAAGATACGACCACCTTTAACTACTTTAGAAACACGATTAACTGCAATCAGCTTTTCTTGCAGATCGTCTTTTTGCTGAGCTTCTAATTTAGCCATTGTTTTACCCCTTAGAACTGGAGGCCAGCTTCACGAGCGGCTTCTGCAAGAGCAGCAACACGACCGTGATACTTGAACCCAGAACGATCGAAAGCAACAACAGTTACGCCTTTTTCGATCGCGCGCTCAGCAATAGCTTTACCTACTGCCTTGGCCGCATCTACGTTACCGGTGTACTTCAGTTGTTCCTTTACTGCTTTCTCAGCAGTAGAGGCAACAGCCAGCACCTGAGCTTCAGGGTTGATTACCTGAGCGTAAATGTGACGCGGTGTACGATGTACAACCAGACGGTTGACGCCCAGCTCTTGGATCTTCTTGCGAGCGCGAGTGGCGCGGCGCAAGCGAGATGTTTTCTTATCCATATCGCGTTACCTACTTCTTCTTAGCCTCTTTACGGCGTACTTGTTCGTCTTCATAGCGAACACCCTTGCCCTTATAAGGCTCTGGTGGACGATAGCCACGAATTTCAGCCGCAACCTGACCAACCAGCTCTTTATCGATACTTTTCAGTACGATGTCTGTTTGGCTTGGACATTCAGCTGTAACGCCTTCTGGCAATTGATGAACCAGAGGGTGAGAGAAACCCAAGGTCAGGTCCAGAGCGCTGCCGCTAACTTTGGCACGGTAACCCACACCAACCAGCTTCAGCTTCTTTTCGAAACCCTGAGAAACACCAACAACCATGTTGTTGATCAGTGCGCGAGCAGTACCTGCCTGTGCCCAAGCGTTAACAACGCCTTCAACAGGAGAGAACTTGATTTCTGCACCTTCAACAACAACGTTAACTGCGCTGTTGATTACTCGAGTCAGACTACCTTTACCGCCTTTAACGGTAATAGTTTGGTCGTTTAAAGTCACCTCTACGCCGGCTGGAATAGATACTGGTGCTTTTGCTACACGAGACATTCCTAGCTCCTTACGCTACGTAGCAGATAACCTCACCACCCATGCCTGCAAGGCGGGCGGCACGATCAGTCATCAGGCCTTTAGAAGTGGACACAATTGCGACACCCAGTCCGCCCATAACCTTTGGCAGCTCGTCTTTACCTTTGTAAATACGAAGACCAGGACGGCTTACGCGCTGGATAGTCTCAACAACAGGTTGGCCCTGGAAATACTTCAGAGTGATTTCCAGTTCAGGCTTAGCGCCTTCTTCTGCTACGGCGTAGTCAGTGATGTAACCTTCATCTTTCAGCAGCTTTGCGATAGCAACTTTCAGTTTGGCAGAAGGCATCTTCACAGATACTTTGTTAGCAGCTTGGCCGTTACGAATACGGGTCAACATATCCGCAATAGGATCTTGCATGCTCATATTAGCTTACTCCGTGACAAGTGCTTACCAGCTGGCCTTACGCAGACCAGGAACTTCACCACGCATGGTTGCTTCACGCAGCTTGATACGGCTCAGGCCGAATTTGCGCAGGAAACCATGAGGGCGGCCAGTTTGATTACAGCGATTGCGTTGACGCGATGCGCTTGAATCACGTGGTAGAGCTTGCAGCTTAAGAACCGCATCCCAACGAGCTTCGTCAGAAGACTCTGGGCTGCTGATGATAGCCTTAAGAGCTGCACGCTTTTCAGCATACTTGGCCACGAGCTTTGCACGTTTTGCTTCACGTGCCTTCATTGACAATTTTGCCATTTCGCTACCCCTTATTTCTTGAATGGGAAGTTGAAAGCATCAAGCAAAGCGCGACCTTCTTCGTCAGTATTCGCAGAGGTAGTGATAACAATATCCATACCACGAATCTTATCGACTTTATCGTAGTCGATTTCTGGGAAGATGATCTGCTCGCGCACGCCCATCGCGTAGTTACCACGGCCGTCGAACGACTTAGCGCTCAGACCACGGAAGTCACGGATACGAGGGATTGCGATGTCAACCAAACGCTCAAAGAATTCCCACATGCGCTCACCGCGCAGGGTTACTTTACAGCCAATAGGGTAGCCTTCACGGATTTTAAAACCAGCAACTGACTTACGAGCTACAGTCACAACTGGTTTTTGGCCGGCAATAGCAGTCATATCACGGACAGCATTTTCCATGATTTTCTTGTCAGCTACGGCTTCGCCAACACCCATATTCAGGGTGATTTTCTCAATCCGAGGGACTTGCATGACACTGGTATAACCGAACTTTTTAGTTAGTTCAGCAACAACAGTCTCTTTGTATCTATCATGCAGTTTCGCCATCGTTTACTCCAGTTACTTAACGAGTTCACTGTTCGATTTGAAGAAACGGACTTTCTTACCGTCTTCGAATCGGAAACCAACACGATCCGCCTTGCCAGTGACAGGGTTAAAGATCGCAACATTAGATGCTTGAATCGGTGCTTCTTTCTCAACGATACCACCAGTCACACCCAGTTGTGGGTTAGGCTTCTGGTGCTTCTTAACGAGATTGATGCCTTCAACAATTAACTTACCGGTAGTAAGTACACGAGTAACCTTACCGCGCTTACCCTTATCCTTACCGGCCAGTACAATTACTTCGTCTTCACGACGGATTTTTGCTGCCATTTTGAAGCTCCTTACAGTACTTCTGGTGCCAGCGACACAATCTTCATGAATTGCTCAGTACGCAGTTCACGTGTCACAGGTCCAAAGATACGAGTACCAATCGGGGCAAGGTTTGCGTTAAGCAATACCGCTGCATTCCGATCGAAGCGAATGACAGAACCGTCTGGACGACGTACGCCTTTCTTAGTACGGACTACCACCGCGTTATACACATCACCTTTCTTCGCTTTAGCGCGAGGAATGGCTTCTTTAACAGAAACCTTGATGATGTCGCCGATACCGGCATAACGACGATGAGAGCCACCCAAGACCTTAATACACTGAACTCTGCGCGCGCCGCTGTTACATGCGACATCGAGAGTCGATTGCATTTGGATCATTTTAAGTGCTCCGCTATCGTTACTACACAATCCCCACCATGGGGCTAAATAAACACCATTTTTGCCGTTCAAATCGGTCAAAAATGGCGCGCAAGTATAACACCATAAATAGAGGATGGATAGTATTAAAAAACAAACGGCCCCGAAAAGGAGCCGTTTACCAGTTTACCTAATAAAAATTAGGCCTTGCTTACTACTTCAACCAGAGTCCAAGACTTGGTCTTAGACAGAGGGCGACATTCGCGAATAGACACGAAATCACCTTCTTTACACTGGTTTTGTTCGTCATGTGCATGGATCTTAGTAGTACGTTTAATGTACTTACCGTAGATTGGGTGCTTAACTTGACGCTCAACAGCTACAGTGATGGACTTGTCCATCTTGTCGCTGATGACTTTACCCTGCAAAGTACGGATTTTCTCAGACATTATGCACCTGCCTTAGAAGTAATAATGGTCTTAACGCGCGCAATGTTACGGCGCACTTGTTTCAGCTGGTGAGTTTGTGCCAGCTGACCAGTGGCGTGTTGCATACGCAGGTTAAACTGCTCACGCAGCAGACCAAGCAGTTCAGCGTTCAATTCCTCAACGCTCTTTTCTCTCAGTTCGCTCGCTTTCATTACATCACCGTCTTAGTTACGAAGGTAGTCTTGATAGGCAGTTTAGCAGCGGCCAGTGCGAATGCTTCGCGAGCCAGCTCTTCTGAAACGCCATTCATTTCATAGAGTACCTTGCCTGGTTGAATCTGACATACCCAGTATTCAACGTTACCTTTACCTTTACCCATACGCACTTCAAGAGGCTTAGAGGTAATTGGCTTGTCAGGAAAAACCCGAATCCAGATTTGACCTTGACGCTTAATGTGACGTGTCATGGCACGACGTGCAGATTCGATCTGACGGGCAGTCAAACGGCCGCGGCCAACTGCTTTCAGACCAAATGTACCGAAGCTAACTTCAGTACCGTTCGCCAGACCGCGGTTGCGGCCTTTGAACATTTTGCGAAACTTCATACGTTTAGGTTGCAGCATTGCCGGCTCTCCTATTTACCACGAGGCTTGCGCTTAGGTTGCTGCTTCGGCTCTTCGATCTGAGGCACGATACCGTCCAGGACTTCACCTTTGAAGACCCAAACTTTAATGCCGATCACACCGTATTGAGTGTGACTTTCAGAGGTTGAATAGTCGATGTCAGCACGCAGTGTATGCAGAGGCACACGGCCTTCGCGATACCACTCGGTGCGCGCAATCTCAGCGCCGCCTAAACGGCCACTAACTTCAACTTTGATACCTTTAGCGCCCAGACGCATAGCGTTCTGTACCGCACGCTTCATAGCGCGACGGAACATAACACGACGTTCCAGCTGTTGAGCGATAGAATCAGCTACCAGCTTGGCGTCCAGTTCAGGCTTACGGATCTCAGCGATGTTAATTTGCGCAGGAGTGCCAGTAATTTTGGCAACTTCAGCACGCAGAACCTCAACGTCTTCACCTTTCTTACCGATCACAACACCTGGACGGGCAGTGTGAATGGTAACGCGGATGCTTTTCGCTGGGCGTTCGATAACGATCTTAGATACTGATGCGGCTTTCAGCTTCTCTTCGAGAAACTTACGCACTTCCCAGTCGCCGTGCAGATTAGCAGCGTAGTCTGCTTTATCAGCGTACCAGGTAGAGATCCAAGGCTTAGTGATACCCAGACGGATACCATTAGGATGTACTTTCTGTCCCATTGCTCTCTCCTAGCGATCTGATACAACCACAGTAATGTGGCTGGTACGCTTCATGATACGGTCGGCGCGGCCTTTAGCACGTGGCATGATGCGCTTCATAGTTGGACCTTCATCAACGAAGACTTTTCCAACTTTCAGTTCATCAATGTCAGCACCTTCGTTATGCTCAGCATTAGCAATGGCTGAATCCAGTACTTTTTTGACCAGTACGGCGGCTTTCTTGGGGCTGAAGGTCAGGATCTCGAGGGCCTTGGAAACAGGCAAACCGCGGATCTGATCAGCTACCAGACGAGCCTTTTGAGGCGACGTACGGGCAAAACGATGTTTAGCTAAAACTTCCATCTCATTCCTCCCGTATTAGCGCTTCTTCGCTTTCTTATCAGCAGCATGGCCGCGATAAGTGCGAGTTGGTGAGAATTCACCAAGTTTGTGGCCGATCATTTCGTCAGTTACGAACACAGGAACGTGCTGACGACCATTATGGACAGCGATGGTCAAACCAATCATGTTTGGAATGATCATTGAGCGACGTGACCAAGTCTTAATAGGCTTCTTGTCACCTGCTTCCACCGCTTTCTCTACCTTCTTCAGCAAGTGCAGGTCAATGAATGGACCTTTCTTGAGAGAACGTGGCATGGCGAATCCTCTTACTATTTATTACGACGACGTACGATGTACTTGTCAGTGCGCTTGTTACTACGGGTCTTGTAACCCTTAGTTGGCACACCCCATGGAGTCACTGGGTGACGACCACCAGAAGTACGGCCTTCACCACCACCATGTGGGTGGTCTACTGGGTTCATTGCAACACCACGAACTGTTGGGCGTACGCCTCTCCAGCGCTTGGCACCAGCTTTACCCAGCTGACGCAGCATGTGCTCGGCGTTACCAACTTCACCCAGAGTCGCGCGGCAATCAACTGGCACTTTGCGCATTTCGCCAGAGCGAAGACGCAGAGTGGCATAAGCGCCATCACGAGCTACAACTTGTACATAAGCACCGGCAGAACGTGCAATCTGAGCACCTTTGCCAGGTTTCATTTCAACAGCGTGAACTACGCTACCAACTGGGATGTTACGCAGTGGCAGGGCGTTACCTGTCTTGATTTCAGCTTCTACGCCAGAAACGATTTTGTCACCAGCCTGCATGCCTTTGGCAGCCAGGATGTAGCGACGCTCACCGTCTGCGTACAGTACCAGCGCAATGTGCGCGGTACGGTTTGGATCGTATTCCAGACGCTCAATCTTCGCTGGGATACCATCTTTATCACGTTTGAAGTCAATCAGACGGTAGTGTTGCTTATGACCACCACCAACGTGACGAACAGTGATACGACCAGTGTTGTTACGGCCACCACTCTTAGATTTTTTCGCCAACAGGCCAGCAAAAGGTTTACCCTTGTGCAGGTCAGAGTTAACCACTTTAACGACGTGGCGACGACCTGGAGAGGTTGGCTTACACTTAATAACTGCCATGAGTAATCTCCTTACGCTTCAGCGCCGACGAAATCGATGTCAGCACCCTCAGCCAGAGTAACATAGGCTTTTTTCCAATCGCTGCGACGACCAACACGGGCACCGTGACGCTTGGTTTTGCCTTTGTTCACCAGAGTGCGAACTGAATCAACTTCAACTTCAAACAGTTTTTCAACTGCAGCTTTGATCTCAGCTTTAGTGGCGTCGATAGCTACACGGAAAACTACAGTGTTGTTCTTCTCAGCAACCACAGTGCTCTTTTCAGAGATGTGAGGCGCCAGAATAACTTTCAGTAAACGTTCTTCGCGGATCATGCCAGCATCTCCTCGATTTGCTTAACAGCATCAGCAGTTACCAGCACTTTGTCGAACGCGATCAGGCTTACTGGGTCAATACCAGCAACATCACGAACATCAACCTTGTACAGGTTGCGAGCTGCCAAGAACAGATTCTCGTCAACTTCGGAAGTCACAATCAATACGTCTTCCAGACCCATGTCTTTCAGCTTGGCCTTCAGCTCTTTAGTTTTAGGAGCTTCAACAGCAAACTTTTCAACAACGATCAGACGTTCTTGACGTACCAGCTCGGACAGGATGCTCTTCAGAGCGCCGCGGTACATTTTCTTGTTGACTTTCTGGCTGTGATCTTGGGTTTTAGCAGCGAAAGTTACGCCACCGCCACGCCAGATTGGACCCTTGACACCACCCGCACGAGCGCGGCCAGTACCTTTTTGGCGCCATGGCTTCTTGCCAGAGCCAGTCACTTCAGCGCGAGTTTTCTGAGCACGAGTGCCCTGACGCGCGTTTGCAGCGTAAGCTACAACTACCTGATGAACCAGTGCTTCATTAAAGTCACGGCCGAAGGTAGTTTCGGAAACTTCAAGAGCGCTTTGCGCGTCTTTCAATACCAATTCCATTACTATCTCCTCAGACCTTAGGCTTTAACGGCAGGCTTGATGATCAGGTCGCCATTGGTAGCGCCTGGAACAGCACCTTTAACCAGCAGCAGGTTACGCTCAGCATCTACACGTACTACGTCCAGATTTTGAGTGGTAACACGCTCAGCACCCATGTGGCCTGACATTTTTTTGCCTTTGAATACGCGACCTGGCGTCTGGTTCTGACCGATAGAACCGTTAGCACGGTGCGCCAATGAGTTACCGTGAGTCATATCCTGGGTACGGAAGTTCCAGCGCTTAACGCCGCCTTGGAAACCTTTACCTTTTGATTGACCGGTAACATCTACTTTCGCTACGTCAGCGAAGATATCTACGTTCAGCTCAGCACCAACTTCAATGCCTTCGCCTTCACCGTCTGCCAGACGCATTTCCCACAAACCACGGCCGGCGTCAACGCCCGCTTTGGCAAAGTGACCTGCTTCTGGCTTAGTGATGCGGTTGGCTTTTTTGGCACCAGTAGTAACTTGAAGTGCACGGTAGCCGTCGTTTTCCAGAGTTTTCACCTGAGTAACGCGGTTTGCATTTACTTCAATTACAGTAACAGGGATAGACACGCCATCTTCGGTGAAGATGCGGGTCATACCCACTTTACGACCAATAAGACCGATAGCCATCTCTCAAACCTCTTCTAAGGATCTCAATTAACCCAAGCTAATCTGTACGTCGACACCAGCCGCAAGATCCAGACGCATCAGCGCGTCGACTGTCTTCTCAGTTGGCTCTACGATGTCAACCAAACGCTTGTGAGTACGGATTTCGTATTGGTCACGAGCATCTTTATTAACGTGCGGAGAGATCAAAACGGTATAACGCTCTTTGCGCGTAGGCAGTGGGATAGGACCACGTACCTGGGCGCCAGTACGCTTAGCAGTTTCAACGATTTCCGCGGTAGACTGATCAATCAAACGATGATCAAATCCTTTCAAGCGGATACGGATTCTTTGGTTCTGCATTGACCAGAGCTCCTAAAATGGACACATAAAAAATCACCCTCTAGCCATTTCCTTTCTTGGAAAGACAGAGCGAGATGATTTAACCGTTCGACTCCCAATCGGAGTCGCTGTATTTGTGTTTAGCCCCGAGGGCTAAATCAACTTTTGTCGCTTACTCAAGTTAAGCGAGGAGGCTATTATACTCATCCAGTTACGGATTACAAGCCTACTGTCGGAATTATCAACAGCATTAACGCTGTCAAAAAGTGGCGCAAATTATACTGACTTCAACACTCATTGCCAACCATTTTTGAACGACTGACAAACGGCCAGTAAAAAGGCGACCCTAAGGTCGCCTTTTTATGATAGCCGAGATCCGCAATTAAGCGATGATCTTAGCTACAACACCAGCACCAACTGTACGGCCACCTTCACGGATTGCGAAGCGCAGACCTTCGTCCATCGCGATTGGGCAGATCAGAGTTACAACCATCTTGATG
>Ga0114983_1000208_pt1 | contig 24365 bp, 22 predicted proteins | sample Shrwel_input2_RT_FD_87182 | JGI IMG/M metagenome (GOLD analysis project Ga0114983, IMG submission 87182) | Subsurface microbial communities from deep shales in Ohio, USA - Utica-3 well 1 S input2 RT | ecosystem: Environmental > Aquatic > Deep subsurface > Shale gas/oil reservoir > Produced... | reverse complement strand
TCCTTATGCCATGGTCGGCCTGCCGGTGATCGCCGCCGAAAGCAACCAGCGCGCGGAGTTTCTTGCCTCGACGGCCCGCCAGAAGTTCCTGGGCATGATCCGCGGCCAGCGCATCAAGGCCTTGCCCCCGGTGGAGGCGCTGGACTGGTCGCCCTGGGAGCAGGCCCAGGTGGAGCAGTTCCTGGGCGCCGCCGTGATCGGTGGCCCCGAGACCATCCGCGAGGGCCTAGAGCACTTCCTGGAACTGACCGGCGCTGACGAGCTGATGCTCAATACCGACGTCTATGCCGCCGAAGACCGCCTGAGAAGCTACGAGATCGTCGCCGAGATATGGCGCTCATAGCCCCGCCGACGATTCACGACCGACCCTGGGCATCTGCTCGACGGCTTTTGGCGCATGGCCGTGGCGGCCGCAACGCCAGGGGCACTGCTGATCATCGCGATCATGGCGAGGGTCGCCTCCTGAGCCCGTCTCGGAACCAAGCGCCCCGCGCGCTTTCCAATGAGCCGTCATCCATGCCGCGCCGAGCCAATACTGCGCGACTTCCAAGACCTTGGAGTGCCCCATGCCCAATTCCCATGACCCGCACCGCGACGCCCAGCAGAATGCCGCCTGGCGCGCCGCCCGAGAGTGGCAGGCCCGCGCCCGCCAGACCCGTGCCGACGGCCCCCTGAGCGGTCTCAAGCTGCTGCTCACCTGGCTGCTGTTTGGCGCCATGATGATCGTTGCCATGGTGCTGGGGCTGTTCCTGCTGCTAGTCGGCTGGGCGATGATGCCCTTTCTGCGCCACCGCATGAAGAAGCGCATGGAGCAGATGCGCGCCGACCGGGCCGAGGATGTCGACGGCAGTGTCTACTATTACCGCGAGACCCGCTACCGTCAGGGGCGCGATGCCGGCGGCCGCTACCGCGAGCAGCAGGTGCTGGAAGGCGACTACGAGGTGAAGGAGAGAGACGAGGCGCAAAAGGGCCCCGAGCATCGCTGATGGCCAGCCTGATGGGAAAGACTCGTGCTGCCGAAGCCCTCACCGGCCAAGGAGGAAAACGGCCTGTCGGGCGCCGGGCGGCCAGCGCCATCCTCGAGGTACTGGTGGAAAACCGCCGTAGCGGACGCCATCCCTGAGGCTACTCGAGGGGCTCGTAAGCCAGGCCCACGTAGTTCTCGGCGATAGTGGTCAGCCCCGCCTCGGAGTTGGTCACGTAATCCAGTTCGGCCTGCTGCATGCGGGTATTGAAGTCCTCCTCCTCGGAGAACTTGTGCAGCATGGAGGTCATCCACCAGGAGAAGCGCTCGGCCTTCCAGATACGCTTGAGGCAGGTCGCCGAATAGCAGGGGATCAGGTCTGTGCGCCCCTCCTGGTAGACCTTCACCATCAACCGGTAGAGGGTGTTGACGTCGCTGGCCGCCAGGTTAAGCCCCTTGGCGCCAGTGGGTGGCACGATATGGGCAGCATCACCGACCAGAAACAGCCGCCCATACTGCATGGGTTCGACCACGAAGCTGCGCAGCGGCGCGATACTCTTCTCGATGGAAGGACCGGTGACCAGCTTCTCGGCCAGGTCGTCGGGAATCCGTCGCTTGAGCTCCTCCCAGAAGCGCTCGTCGGACCACTCCTCGGCCTTCTCGTCCAACCCCACCTGAAGGTAGTAGCGGCTGCGGGTCGACGAACGCATGCTGCACAGGGCGAAGCCACGCGCGTGGCGGGCATAGATCAGCTCCTCGGCCACCGGCGGGGTGTCGGCGAGCAGGCCCAGCCAGCCGAAGGGGTAGACCTTCTCGAACTCCTTGATGCGTCCCTCGGGAATCGACTTGCGCGAGATGCCGTGGAAGCCATCACAGCCGGCCACGTAGTCGCAGTCGAGGCGGTGGGTCTCGCCATCCTTCTCGAAGGTGACATAGGGGCGATCGGTCTCGAGGTCATGGGGCTGGACGTTGTCGACCTCGTAGATCGTGGTGCCGCCGATCGACTCGCGGGCCTCCATCAGGTCGCGGGTCACCTCGGTCTGGCCATAGACCATCACCGTCTTGCCACCGGTCAGCCCGGCCAGGTCGACGCGCACACGCCGCTTGTCCAGGGCCAGCTCGACGCCGTCGTGGACTTCACCCTCCTCGTCCATGCGCTTGTCGACACCCGCCTCGCGCAGCAGGTCGACCATGCCCTGCTCCAGCACGCCGGCACGGATACGGCTCAGCACGTACTCGCCGGACCTGCGCTCGAGGATGACGTTGTCGATGCCCTGGCGGGCCAGCAGCTGGCCGAGCAGCAGGCCCGAGGGACCGGCGCCGATGATCGCGACCTGTGTCTTCATGGGGAGACTCCGTTGTCAGGCAGTGGTGAACATCTGTTCGCTATGTGGATTGTATTTTTCACTGAAACCCACGCCTGTATAAGACAGCCGGCGGCTGCCGCTCAGAGCAGGAACAGGGTGGTCAGCACCGGGAAGGCGATCAGCAGCGCCAGGCGCAGGAAGTCCGAGACGATGAACGGCGCCACACCCTTGAAGATCTCGCCCAGCCCCACGTGGGGCGCCATGGCCTTGATCACGAAGACGTTCATGCCCACCGGCGGGGTGATCAGCCCGAGCTCCACGGTCAGCACGGTGATGATGCCGAACCATACCGGGTCGATGCCCAGCGACTGGATGATCGGGAACACCACCGGCACCGTGATCACCAGCATGGCGATGGCGTCCATGAACATCCCCAGCACGAAGTAGAGCAGCAGGATGCACAGCACCACCACGATCGGCGCCAGGTTCATGCCGTAGAGGACGTCGGTGATCGAGAAGGAGATCCGCGACACCGAGATGAAGTAACCCAGGGTCTCGGCTCCCACCAGCATGAAGAACACCACCGCGGAGAGCGCCAGGGTCTCCTGCACGCTGCGCCACAATTCGCGGCCACGCATACCCTTGACCAGCGCATAGAGCAGGGTGGCGAAGGCACCGACGCTGGCCCCTTCGGTAGGTGTGAAGGCGCCGAAGTAAATGCCCAGGATCATCACCAGGAAGACCGCGAAGAACGGCACCAGCCCGCCGAGCGAGGCCAGCTTCTCTCGCCATGAGGTCGGCTCGCCGGCCACCGCCAGCGAGGGCTTGAGGCGCATCACCACGGTGACGGTGAGTGCGTACATCAAGAGCCCCATCAGCCCCGGCACCAGGCCGGCCATGAACATGTCGCCCACCGACTGCTCGGTGAGGATGGCGTAGATCAGCAGCGCAATGGAGGGCGGGATCATGATCCCCAGGGTGCCGCCGGCCGCCAGCGCGCCGGTGGCCAGACCACGGTTATAGCCGTAGCGCTCCATCTCCGGCAGCGCAACCCGGGTCATGGTGCTGGCAGTGGCAAGCGACGAGCCAGAGATCGCCGAGAAGATCCCGCAGGAGCCCACCGCGGCGATGGCCAGCCCCCCTTTCCAGCCGCCGCAGATGGTACGCGCCGACTGAAATAACGTGCCGGCCATGCCGGAATGCGCCGCCAGCACGCCCATCAGGATGAACATCGGCACGGCGCTGAAGCTGTAATTGGAGAGCACCTCCACCGGCACGGTCTTGAGCTGGGCGATGGCCGCGTCCCAGCTGATGATCTGAGCGAAACCCGCCACCCCGACGACCAGCATGGTCAGCGCTACCGGCACCCTGATCACCATCAGCACCAGCAGCAGGGCCAGGCCGATGGCGCCGATCATCTCACTCGACAGATCAATCCCCACTGGAGACCTCCCCCTCGACACCGAAGACGGCGCTCAGCACGGCATGGACCAGGCTGCGCAGCCCCAGCAGCAGGCTCAGCCCCGCGGCCGCGGAGTAGATGGGCCCCATGGGCAGGCGCAGGTCCTGGGTCACCTCGCCATGGCGGGCCGCCGCACTGGCGGAGTCCAGCAGGCCGAGGAAGAGAATCAGGCCGAGTGCCGTGAACCCCAGCAAATAGACGCCATGCAGGCGGTTCTTGATGGTGGGCGAGAGGCCATGGGAGAAGGCCTCCACCACCACCTGGCTCTTCTCCACGTTGGCCGCCATCGCCGCCAGCAGCGAGAACAGCATCAGGTAGCTGACCAGCTCCACGCTGCCGGAGACACGCAGGGTGATGGCCCCCTCGGTGAGCCGGTACAGATAGCGGGTGCCGACATCGGCGATGGTCACCGCCAACAGCGCCAGCAGGGCGATGCCCGCGACGAGCTTGCACAACAGGGCCAGCCACTGACTAGCCCGTTCCAGGAAGGAGCGCATCAGCCGTTACTCCTGGGTGGCGACGCAGGACTCGCTGGCGGCGAGCGCCGCCTGGTAGACCTCGCGCCCCGGCAGGCCGCGCTCCTCGAGCCGTGTCAGGTAGCTCTCGATGCCGTCCAGGAGCGGCTTCTGCCAGTCCGGATGCTCGAGGGGGTTGTCGATCTCGCGGATGGTGTGGCCGGCGTCCTTGGCCTCCTGCTTGCCTTCCACATCGAGGCGATCGAAGACGACGCCGGCGTTCTCGGCCCACCGCATGCCGGCGTTGGCGTCGATCACCGCCTGCTGCTCGGGGCTCAGGTTGTCGTAGGCGCGCTGGTTCATGGTGGCCACGAAGATCAGGGTGTAGAACGGCACCTCGGTGTGGTAGTTGACCAGCTCGTTGATGCGGAAGCCCTTGAGTCCCTCCCAGGGGAAGCTCAGGCCATCGATCACGCCGCGCTGCATGGCGGTGTAGATGTCCGGCGCCGGCATGCCCACGGGGCTCGCCCCCATGTTCTCGAGCATTTCACCCGCCACCGCGGTGGGGCGACGGATGCGCAACCCCTCGAGGTCGGACGGCACCTGGACGTCGGTATCGATGGTGTGGATGCCACCCGGCCCGGTGGTAAACATGAACAGCGGCTTGGTATCGGCGTACTCCTCGTCCAGGCGGCCCTCGTCATAGAGGGTCTGCAGCACGCAGGCGCCCTGGGTCGCGGTGGTCGCCACTCCCGGCAACTCGACGACCTGCGACAGCGGGAAGCGCCCGGCGGTATAGCCCTGGGCGGTGGCACTGATGTCGGCGATGCCGTTGGCCGCCGCTTCGTAGAGCGAGTCGGGCTTGGCCAGGGTCCCGGCGGGGAATATCTCGACCCGGAGCTCACCGCCGGACTCCTCCTCGACGGTGGCCGCCCAGGCCTCGAAGATATCCTGGTTGACGCCTGAGGCGCCCGGCCAGAAGTGTGCCATGCGCAGGGTGGTGGCCGACTGGGCGGAAGTGGCGCTCAGGCCGGCGATGGACGCGGCCAGCAGACAGGCGGTGAACTGGGTCTTCATGGTCATCCTCCGGGTATCGTTATCGTGTTCGCGCATCCGTTCGCAGAGTGAACATCAGTTCGAGTAACTGACTCGAAGGTAAACCCCCTTTTCCATGACGAAAAGCGACTTTGGTCTTACTGGGGCATACCGAGCGCAAACGGGTGGACCGGCATACGCCGCCATCAGTCCACCCTTGATTACCACAGGTGACGCGCAATTACCTCAGTCTCGGCTCGGCGCCACCATGAAGCGGGAAAAGAACTCATTAAGCTCATCAAAGCCATCCAGCGGCAGCACCAGGGAGACGTACTGGTCCGGGCGCACCACCACCAGCGCGCCAGCGCCGCGATCAATGCCCCGCAGGTCGAAGATATCCTGGTCGGTACCCAGCACCGGGGCGTGGACTTTCTGGTAGTCCTGCAGCCCAAGAGCCCCCTTGTGCGGCTTGAGCAGTTCGTGCATGTCGGCCCAGTCCACCTCGAGGTGCGACTGCTGGATGATGCCGTGGACGTCGAAGATCGCGTCCGGGTCGGCCCCCTGCGGGGTGAAACGGCCGATCGGTGACGCTTCGCTGGCCAGGAAGTCCATCAGCTGGTTGAAGCGCGAGCCCGGGCTTCTCGGGTCGACCATGTCGGCGAAGGCATAGAACCGCCAGCGGCCGTCGGCGCGATGCACATGCCCGAGGTGGACCTGCTTGGCATCGCCGAGCCGGATCACCTCGACCGAATGGAAGCGGCGCCCCGGCGGGAAGCCGGTCGCCAGGTGCAGGTGGCGGTCGTCGCCGGTGAGCAGGTCCGGCGCATAGTGGGTAGCGAACCCCGCGGTGAACTCGCTGTTGGTGACGAACTGGCGCTGCACCTCGGCCAGGCCTTTCATCGCGGCCTGCGAGTCGTCGGCATCCTGGGCGGCGCCGATCGCCCGCGACCAGCGGGTATCCATCTCGATGAGGTTCTCGGCGATGACGTGGCGCTCGGCGTTGTAGGTGTGGAGCAGGCTGGCCGGGCTGCGTCCCTCGAGCACCGAGATCAGCTTCCAGCCGAGGTTGAAGGTGTCCTGCATCGACACGTTCATGCCCTGACCGGCCTTGGCGGTATGGGTGTGGCAGGCATCGCCGGCAATGAAGACCCGCGGCGTGCGACTCTCCACCTGGTCGTCGTCGACGTCATCGAACTTGTCGGTAACCCGGTGACCGACCCGGTAGACGGAAAACCAGGCGGTCTCCTTCACCTCGAAGCTGTAGGGCGCTAGTACCGCCTGGGCCTTGGCCAGCACCTGCTCCTTGGTCAGCCAGGCGTCCGGGGCGATGTTGCCCATGTCGACGTAGAGCCGGACCATGTAGCCGCCCTCGCGGGGGATCAGCAGGATGTTGCCCGCCGCGGCGGACTGGATCGTGCATTTGAAGCGGATGTCGGGGAAGTCGGTCACCGCCAGCACGTCCATCACGCCCCACGCCTTGTCCTCACCATGGCCCTGAGGCAGGCGGCCGATGGACTCGCGCACCACGCTGTGCGCGCCGTCGCAGCCGACCACGTACCTGGCGCGGACGCTCTTCTCGCCATCCGGGGTATTGAGCCTCACCGTGACGCGCTCGTCGGGGGCCTCGGGCACCTCCACCTCGAGCGTCTCGTGGCTATAGTCGACCTGCAGACGGCTGGGCGAGTTATGCATGTACTCCAGCAGGAAGTCGAGCAGGCGGGCCTGGTTGACGATCACGTGGGGGAACTCGGAGAGGCCATCACGCACGTCCTGCACGCGGCCGAGCCGGGCGATCCGCGACTTGTCCTCGGCGGCCGGTCCCCAGAAGTGGGTCTCGTTGACCCAGTAGGCCTCGGTGGTCAGTTTCTCGGACAGGCCGAAGGCCTCGAACATTTCCACCGTGCGACAGGCGATACCGTCGGCACGGCCCACCTCGAGGGGGCCGTCGGCCTTCTCCACCACGCGAGTGACGATCTCCGGGAAGGTCGATAGCTGGGCGGCCAGCAGCAGCCCCGCCGGGCCGGTACCGACAATCAGTACATCCACCTCCTCCGGCAGCGGCCCCTGCTGCTCCTCGCTGCGCCCTTTTGCCAGGGGTTGAATTCGCGGGTCGCCACTGCGGTAACCGTCGAGGAAGTACTGCATTTGTTCGCTCCATCCCGCCTGCCACGGGTCATTATTGAGAAACCATCAGGGGTAGAGTCCGCTGCGGCAATACGCCACGGCGATAATAATCAGTATTGTGATCATTGTCGCGACGGACAATACGACTTTCCGCCAATCCCCCGTGTCCAGTACCACCGCTTCGATGTTCTGGAAGCTGTCACGGTATCGACCTTCGGATGATTGCTCATTACTGTGATGATCACAATACTGACGCAGATCAAAGAATGCTCACCTCCCTGACCCCAACTCACGAGCCGACAATGACAAACACCACACGCCACGTCTTCTATCGTCCCCTGGCTCTGGCCCTGCTCTGCGCCTCTCTGCTGGCCGCGAGCACACCACTGCTGGCCAAGGAACTCCGCCTGGGCATCATCACTCCGCCCCAGCACAACTGGACCCAGACCGCCGAACGCTTCGCCGAGACGGTGGCCGAACAGAGCGACGGCGAGTTGACCGTCGCCATCTTCCCCGCCGGCCAGTTGGGCGATGAGTCGGCGATGTTCTCACAGATGGAGACCGGGCTGCTCGACATGGGCCTCATGACGGCGGCCCTGACCAGCCAGCGTGAACCCTCCATCGTCGGCTGGTTCACCCCCTTCCTGTTCGACAGCGTCGCCGAGGCGGCCCAGGCCACCGAGACCGAGGCGGCCCAGCAGATGCTGACGAACCTCGAGAGAAAGGGCCTGCACGCCTTCGGCTACACCTTCGCCGGCATGCGCCACATCCTGATGCGCGATGGTCGCGTGGAGCGCCTGGCGGATGTCGATGGCAAGAAGATCCGCATCATTCCCTTCGCCGCCATGAACACCTGGTGGCGCGCCACCGGTGCCAGCCCCACCCCGGTGAGCCTGCCCGACGTCTACCAGGGCCTGCAGAACAAGATGCTCGACGGCGTGGACATCGACCTGGACGCCCTGGTGGGCTCCGGCTTCTACGAGGTCGCCGAGCACCTCACCCTCACCAACCACATGGCCTTCCCCGCCGTCTCGGTGATGAGCCAAGTCTCCCGTGACGCCCTCTCCGAGGAGGAGCGCCGGATCATCGACGAGGCCATGGACGAGGCCCTGGCCTGGGGCATCGAGGCCCAGATCGAGGCCGAGGAGCAAAACCTCGCCACCCTCGAGGAGGCCATCGATGTGTTCACCCTCGAGGACGCCGAGGGCGTCTTCGCCGAGGCCAACCAGGCCTTCGACGAGCGCTTCGGCGAGCATCCGGTGATCCAGGCCTTCCAGCAGCAGTCCGCCGAGCTCTGACGCCGAGTGAGACCGACCGGGGCGCGACGGCGCCCCGCCCGGACAGAGAGGAGATCCCCATGAGCGCACGACACGACACCTGGCTCAGCCAGGCGAGCCGCCGGCTGGCCGGGCTGGAGCAGTTGGTCTGCAGCGTGCTGATCGCGGCCTTCGGCGTGCTGCTGATCGCCAACGTCTTCGCCCGCTACGTGCTGAACAGCCCGATCTTCTTCGCCAGCGAGCTGGCCGTCTACATCCTGATCTGGATGGCCTTCCTGGCCATCTCGATCTCGATCCACCACGACCAGCATGTGCGCCTGACCATGCTCGTGGGGCTGCTGCCCACACCAGCCCAGCGGGCCTGCTACTGGCTGACCGAACTGGTCTGCGTGGCGATGCTGGCGGTGATCCTGTGGTACGCCATCGGCTGGTTGCGCTCGCCCTCGGTGGGCTACGACATCGCCATCACCCTCGACTGGCCCAAGTGGCACTTCTACCTGATCGTGCCGATCTTCTGCGCCACCTCGATCTTCCACCTCATCGCCAGGCTGTCGGACCGCTCACGCACGGTCTTCACCTTGGTCAGCGACGAGGATTGACCGCATGACGCTCGCTGCCTTCCTGCTGTTCATGCTGCTCGGCATGCCCATCGCCTTCGTGCTGCTCGCCTCGACCTTCACCTTCGTCGTCGCGTCCGGCAACTACCGGCTGCTGGAGAACCTGCCCCAGGTGATCTTCGGCTCGCTGGAGGTCTTCGACCTGCTGGCGATCCCGCTCTTCATCCTGCTCGGCGAGATCATGAACGAGGGAGGGATCACCCGGCGGATCATCACCGCAGCCCGCGCCTGGTTCTCCTGGGTTCCCCACAGCATCGCCTATGTCTCCCTGACCTCGAACCTGATGCTGGCCTCGATCATGGGTTCGGCGACCGCACAGATCGCCATCATGAGTCGGGTGATGACCCCGGAGATGGAACGCGACGGCTACGACAAGGGCTTCGCAGCCGCCCTGACGGCGGGGTCCGGCCTGCTGGGCCCGATCATCCCCCCCTCGATGGTCTTCATCATCTACGGGGTCATCGCCCAGGTCTCGATCGGCGCGATGTTCATGGGGGGCATCCTCCCGGGCCTGGTGCTGTTCGTGCTGATCAACGGCCTGATCGCCCTGCTCGCCGGGCGGGCACGCAGCAAGGCGGTCGAGGAGCGGGCCAGCATCCCGCTGTGGAAGGCCACACGCGGCGCCCTGCTCACCCTGAGCATCCCGCTGGTCATCGTCGGCGGCATCGCCTTCGGCATCGTCACACCGACGGAATCCGCCGCCGTGGCGACCCTGATGGCGCTGATCCTCGGCGGCCTGTTCTTCCGTGAGCTCAGGTGGGGACAGTTCCCCGGCGTGCTCAGACGGACGGCGCGTAACACGTCCATCGTGCTGTTCCTGATCGCCGCCGCCAAGGCCTTCGGCTGGGTGCTGATCTACAACCAGATTCCCCAGCAGGTGGCCGGGCTGATGCAGGGCACCACCGAGAGCCCACTGGTGTTCATGCTGCTGGTATTTGTGATGCTGATCGTGGTGGGCATGGTGCTCGACGGCATCGCCGCGCTGATCATCCTGGTACCGATCCTGCTGCCGGTGGCCCAGCAGAGCTACGGCATCGACCCCATCCACTTCGGCATCGTCACCTGCATGACCCTGAGCCTGGGGCTGCTGACCCCGCCGGTGGGGGCCGGCCTCTACGTCGCCTCGGCGATCAGCAACGTCAGCCTGCCGCGCATCACCAAGTGGATCTTTCCCTTCGTGCTGGCGGCCTGCCTGGTGATCCTGGCGACCATCTTCAATCCCTGGCTGGTCAGCGTCTTCCGCTAGCCTTGCCTCCCGGCGCACCCGAGGAGCCACCGGTGCCAGATGCCCAGCAGGGCACCCTCTGCTAAGGTGGCATGCCCGAGGCGGCCGGCGCCACGAACGCGACCGCGCCGGTTTCCTTCCCCCCTGCGAGACGAGCGAGAACATGACCGGAGCCCCCCTCTCCCAGGCCAGCGCCCTGCCCGGCAACCTGCTGCGGCGCTGCCACCAGATCAGCGTCGCCATCTTCCTGCGCAAGTGCGAGGCCTACCACCTGACCCAACTGCAGTACATCCTGCTCTGCGCGCTCGAGGAGAAGGGGCCGGTCGACCAGATCACCCTGGGCGGCCATACGGCACTGGATCGCAATACCGTGGCCGTGGTGGTGCGCAAGCTGGAGGAGCGTGGCCTGGTGACCCGACGCCGCAACCCGGAGGATCGCCGCTCCATGCTGGTGACCCTGACCGCGGAGGGCGAACGGCTACGCCACGCCGCCGAGCCGGCCGTGGACGAGGTACAAGAGGAGATCCTCGCGCCCTTGAGCGAGAGCGAGCGGGAGGCCCTGTGCCGACTGCTGACACGCATTGCCGACGAGAACAACCACCTCAGCCGAGTGCCGATACGCCAGGCGGGGTAAAGGAGCTGCCACCTAGGCGACGACGACGCACCATGCCTTGCCGGCCAGCAGCCCCAGGGGCAGCATGAACGGAATCATCGATAACAAGCGCAACCGGCAGTGCATGCGCATCGTTTTGCCGTCAGGGTTTCAGCGAGTTCAGACGTGAACCAGGGAGCGACAACCATGACCACCCCCACCGATGTTCTCTTCATCTCCCATGGCGGCGGTCCGATGCCGCTATTGGGGGATCCGGGCCACCGCGAGATGGTAGAGCGTCTCCAAGTGATCGCCGGTCAGTTGCGCAGGCCGTCCGCCATCCTGGTCATCAGCGCCCACTGGGAAGCGCCGGTCCCGACAATCACTTCGGGGGCCAATCCGACCCTGATCCATGACTACTCGGGTTTTCCGCCCGAGTCCTACGAAATCACCTATCCCTGCCCCGGTGCGCCGGCGCTGGCACAGCAGATCCACCAGGCGCTGGAGCAGGCCGGGATGTCGGCGCGGCTCGATGACCGGCGCGGCTTCGACCACGGGCTGTTCGTCCCCCTCAAGCTGATGTATCCGGAGGCGGACATTCCCTGCGTGCAGCTCTCCCTGGTCGACAGCCTGGACGCCGAGACGCACCTGGCGATGGGCCGTGCCTTGCAGGCGCTGGAGGTCGACAACCTGCTGGTGATCGGCTCTGGATTCTCGTTCCACAACATGCAGGCGTTCTTCGCACCCAGCACCCCGGACACGCAAGTGCGTAACCAGGCCTTCGAAGAATGGCTCGAGGCGACCTGTCGCGATACACGAATCGAGGAAACCGAGCGAACCGAGCGGCTGCGCCATTGGGAGCGCGCGCCCCATGCCCGTTTCTGCCATCCCCGGGAAGAGCATCTGTTGCCGCTGCACGTCTGCTACGGCCTGGCGGCCAAGCCCAGTGAGTGCCATATATCGGCCACCATCCTCGGCAAGCAAGCGGGAATGTTCTACTGGCGAGTGACCCACTGAGAAAGGCACAAGCAGAAGATGATCATCCATGATGCGCGCAGAAGGAGAAGGCCCCGTCCTCCTCATCGGGATGGCGGGGCCTCGTGTGGGGCGCGCGCCCGATCAGGCGTCAACGCGTCTAGATATCAAAGAATACCGTTTCGCCCTCGCCCTGCAGGCGAATGTCGAAGCGATAGCGCACCTTGCCGTCGGCCTCCTCGCGCCTGGCGATCAGGGTCTGGCGGCGGGCCGGTGACTCGATGCGCGAGAGCACCGGGCACTCGGCATTCGCCTCGGGCTCATCCTCGAAGTAGAGGCGGGTCTGCAGGTGGATATTGATGCCGCGGGCGAAGAGGGTCAGGTTGATATGCGGGGCCATCAGCAGGGCGCTGCGGGCACTCGCCAGGTCGTTCTCCTTGTCGTCGATGGCACCGTGTTCCTCGTCGATGCCATCCACCCGCACGCGACCGGGCTTGACGGTCCTGAGGGTCCACTCGCTGCCATGCTCGAAGGTGGTGGCGGTGCGCCCGAAGCTGTTGAACGGCTTCGCGAGGTCGTACTCGCGCTGGTAGACGCCCTTGCTGTCCGCCTGCCAGGCCTCGAGGAAGGCGTCGCGCACCAGGTCGCCGTTGCCGTCGATCACGGTACCGACGATCTCGATGTGCTCGCCCTCGGCTTCGGGTCTGGCCATCTCGTTCCAGATCTCCTCGTCACGTGTCGGGATGCCGGCCGCGGCCAGGGCCAGGCCGATGTGGACGTAGGGCCCGGCGGTCTGGGAGGCGGTCTCGCGCAGCATCAGCTCGCTGGCGGGCTGGGAATTGGGCTGTTTCATGGTCTGGTTACCCCGTCCTGTCACTGGTTCTCGAACCGGTTACTGGTTTTCGAAATAGGTCTGCAGCTCGCCGCGCACCACCAGGTCGAAGCGGTAGGCCAGGCAGTCCATGGGCCGGCTGCGGGCCATGTCCAGGCGACCGATCATGGTCTCGACGGCCTCGGGATCCTTGAGGGTGTTGACGATCGGACACAGCGGGATCAGCGGGTCGCCCTCGAAGTACATCTGGGTGATCAGGCGGGTGGAGATCGCCGGGCCCATCACCGAGACGTGGATGTGGGAGGGGCGCCAGCTGTTGACGTCGTTGGGCCAGGGATAGGGGCCCGGCTTGATGGTACGGAAGCGGTACCAGCCCGCCTCGTCGGTCAGGCAGCGCCCCACGCCACCGAAGTTGGGGTCCAGCGGCGCCAGGTAGTTGTCGTTGCGGTGACGATAGCGGCCGCCGGCGTTGGCCTGCCACATCTCCACCAGGGTATGCGGCACCGGCTTGCCGAACTGGTCGACCACGCGACCGAACATGATGATGCGCTCCCCCACCGGCAGGCCCTGGCCCTGGCTCGGATCCTGGCGAAAGTTGAGCAGCAGGTCGTTGTCGTGGGGGCCCATGCGCAGGCCACGGAAATCCGGGCCGGTGAGCTCTGAGGCGGTGGCATGCTGCATGCTGACCAGTGCCTGGCGCGGGGAGCGGGCCACGGAGGTCTTGTAGCCGGGCGCATAGGCCGGCGGATGCCAGTTGCGGTCGCGCTCCACGAAGCGCTTGCTGTCGTCCTGCATTTAGATTCGTCTCCAAGGGTGATGGATCTCGGCCAGTGTGGCGTCCAGCCGCAGGCCTGCCAATTGACGTCTCCACCGCCTTGCATAACCTCTGGGTTATGCCTTACCTGCCGCCCACCAGGTTTGCCGCCACCTCCCTGAGCGTCTCGCAGAACCCCTCCAGGGCCAGCGACGGCGCCAGGCTGGCGTTGGTGCAGAGCCCCACCGAGCCGCCCTGCTGCTCCAGCGGTAGGACTAGCTCGACCAGCCGGCTCTCGTCCAGGGCATCGCGCACCGCCTCTTCCGGCGCCACCCAGACGGCGTCGCTCTCCAGGGTGTAGCGGTGGCTCAACGGCAGCGACAGGGTCTCCAGCTGACGCCCCGGCAGGCGCAGCGAGTGACGCACGCAGAAGCTGTCGACCTGCTGGCGCAGTGTGGTCCGGGGCGGTGGCAGCACCCAGGGGAAGTCCCCCAGCCGGGGGGGCTCGAGGGGTTCGACCCCGGCCAGCGGGTGCCCTGATCTCACCACCAGAACGAGGCGCTCGTAGTAGAGGTGCTCGAAGGCCAGGTCGCGGATCTCGCGAGCCTCGGTCATGCGCCCTACCACCAGGTCCAGCTCGCCGCGTCGCAGCCGGGAGAGCAGGAAGGCACTGGGCCCGGTCACCACGTTGACACCGGCCTCATCGGCCTCGGCCTGCTGCCAGCGCCGGATCGCCTCGGGCAACAGGCGGCTCTCCACCGTGGAGAGCGCCCCCACCCTGAGCCAGCGCACCGCGGCATGCGCCTCGCCCAACGCGCTGACGCCCTCCTCCAGGGCGCGGATCGCCGGGCCGGCGTGGCGCAGCAGGGTCAGGCCGGCCTGGGTCAGCGCCACCCCGCGGGAGGTGCGCTCGAAGAGCGCGGTGCCGAGGATCTCCTCGAGCTCCTTGATGGTCTTGGACATGCCCGGCTGGGTGATCGCCAGGCGCTCGGCGGCACGCGCGAAGCTGCGCTGTCGGGCCACCTCCAGGAAGGCCTGGAGGTGGCGCAGCTTGATGCGGGCATTGAGCATTCAGGCCTCCGGTTGGCGGGATGCGAGCAGTCGGCGGGTGCAGGCCATGTCCGCCAGGCTGATCGCCAGGGTCGGCAGGAAGGCCAGCGCCACGACCCCCGGGAGGTCATAGAGCCCGCCCCCACCACGGTGATGACGAAGACCAGAAGATAGCCGAAGAAGGGCATGCCGCCCATCAGCCGTGGCAGCGCCCGCCCCGTCGAAAGCCGGCCTGGATCGGCGCCAGCATGAAATTGATCTCCGCCTCGTCCAGCGTTTCCGGATCGAAGTGGCCGTCCTCGGCGTCCAGCAGCATCTTACCGTGCTCATCGCCGCGGCCGGCGGCGGCCTCCTTGAGCGCCTCGAACCCAGCGATGCCGCCGATATCCTCCGGCGGGCAGGCCATGGCGCCGTCGATCAGCCGCGGGCAGGGGTTGGTCTCGGCGAGGTCGGTTGCTTCCACCACGATGCGATGTATCCAGTCGTCGCCGAAGTCGTAGAGGTAGTGGAAGATGTTGTCCTTCAGCCGCACGGCGATGGTCTTGAGCTTGGCGTTGCGCGCCAGTGCGATGGGCCGGTCGCTCCAGTCGTCCGGCTCGCCGTAGTAGCGGCCATTGCACTCGAATTCGAAGAGGTGACAATTCTCCCAGCCCATGGCGGCCTGGATGACCTCGTGCAGACGGTGCAGGTTGATCTGCTCCGGCACCAGCACGCGGCGCCAGACCAGGGGATCAGTGTCGAGCAGTTCAATACGCAGGCGGATATCTGGCATGGTGAGAGTAGCCGTGGTTGCCGTGTTGTATGGTGGATGCTGACTGGCTCTACAGACACTGTAGCGGCAGGTAGACGTGATAAGTTAAGCCCAATGATCAGCGACGGTACGCCATGGCGACAATGAATTTCAATACCGCCAACCAGACCCTGCGCCAGCTGCTGGGCAATGGCCTCACCTACCGGGTACCGCCCTTCCAGCGCGACTACTCCTGGGGAGAGGATGAGTGGGATGACCTCTGGCAAGATGTGCTGGGTCTGTTCGAGGAGGACGGCGAGCCGGCCCACTACATGGGCTACCTGGTGCTCCAATCCGCCGATAGCAAGCACTTCGACATCATCGACGGTCAGCAGCGCATCACCACCCTGAGCGTGATGATCCTAGCGGGGCTGGGGCTCCTGCAGATGCTGGTCGAGGCAGGACAGGATGCCGATGACAATCGCCGTCGCCAGGAGCAATTGCGCAACAGCTACATCGGCTACATGGATCCGGTTTCGCTGATTCCACAATCCAAGCTGACCTTAAACCGCCACAATGACCGCTTCTACCAGACTTACCTTGTTCCCTTGGAGCGCCTGCCCCAACGCGGCCTGCATGCCTCGGAACACCAGCTGCGCAAAGCATATGGCTGGTTCCGGGAACACCTCAAGGAGCACATCGGCAGCGAAGACGGCGGCGGCCAGCGGTTGGCCGCCTTCATCGACAGCCTGGTCGACAAGCTGTTCTTCACGGTGATCACGGTCACCGACGAGCTCAACGCCTTCAAGGTGTTCGAGACGCTCAACGCCCGCGGCGTTCGGCTCTCCTCCACCGACCTGTTGAAGAACTACCTGTTCTCGCTGGTCAGCTCCGCCTCGACCCATGAGACTGAGTTGAAGGCCCTGGAGGACCGCTGGGAACGCATCGTGGGTCTTCTTGGCAGCGAGAGCTTCCCCGAATTCCTGCGCGTCTACTGGAACAGCCGGCATCGGCTGGTGCGCAAGGCCGAGCTGTTCAAGACCATACGCCGCCGCGTCAGCGACCGGGAAGGTGCCTTTGGCCTGATCCGCGAACTCGATCACCATGCGGGACTCTATGCGGCTCTGCGGGATCCCCAGGACCCGGGCTGGAACGAGCCGGAGCAGCGCGCCCTGGAACAGCTGCAGATGTTCGATGTGCGCCAGCCGCTTGCCATGCTGCTGGCCTGCCACCGGCGTTTCTTCGAGCAGGAACGGGAAGTGTTCATCCGTATCCTGCGCGCAATCGCCGTGATCGCATTGCGCTACAACGTGATCTGCAGCCTGCCGACCCATGAGCAGGAGCGAACCTACAACGAGGTGGCCTGGAAACTGGCGGAAGGCGAGATCGGCAACCTCCGGCAGGTACTGGCAGCGTTGCGTGGCGTCTATCCCGATGATCGCCGGTTCAAGGCTGCCTTCACCGAGAAGGCACTGCGCACCACCAGCAGTCGCAACCGCAAGGTGGTGCGCTACATGCTGTTCGAGATCGAGCGCCAGCGTAGCGGTCAGTCCCTGGACTTCGAGAGCCCCGCCTATAGCTTGGAGCATGTACTGCCTGAACATCCGCCAGAGACCTGGGCGCATATCCCAGACGGGAAGCTGGAAGGGCTGATCTACCGTCTGGGCAACATGACGCCTCTGGAAAGCCGGGTGAATCGGGATATCGGCCATGCCGACTTCGATGAGAAACGCCGTGCCTTTCTCGCCAGCGACTTCCAGATCACACGGTCCATTGCCGAACAGAATGACCACTGGGACGAGAGCCGTATCGAGGCCCGCCAGAAGCGGCTGGCCGACATCGCCGCCGGGATATGGCGGGTCGACTTTGTCGATTATTAACCTGGCTTCAGGCTTGCGTCTCCACGCCGGAGGCCCATGGGGGACGGAGGCTTCTCGACAAGCAAGACCCGTCAGGCTTCGCTGCTGCCCCAGCCCAGCTGCTTGGCCAGCGAGAAGGCGTGGTTGGCCGCCGGCACGCCGCCATAGATGGCCACGTGCATCAGCACCTGGCGCAGCTCCGCCTCGGTCAGGCCGATGCGCTTGGCGGTCTTGAGGTGCAGGGTCAGCTCCTCGCGACCCAGGGCGGCGAGGATGCCGGTGGTGATCATGCTGCGCTCGCGACGGGTCAGGTCGTCGTTGCTCCACAGCTCGCCCCAGGCCAGGCGGGTGATCATCTGCTGGAAGGGGGCATCCAGGCTGGTGGCATTCTCGGTGGAGCGCGCCACGTGCTCCTCGCCCAGCACCTGCTTGCGGGTCGCGAGGCCGGTGGCGTAGTTCACGCCCTCGGCACCCACGTCACCCAGGTCCACCGCCATCACCGCCAGCAGCTTCTCGGCGAACAGTTCCGGCACCTCCACGGAGGGCACGTGGCCAACACCCTCGAGGATCTCGAGCGGGGCACCGTCGAGCTCGTCCGCCAGGGCCTCGAGGGTCGCCGGCGGGGTCGCCAGGTCCTCGCTGCCGCCGAACAGCTGCACCTTCACCTGCTTGCCGGCAAGCTTGCCGTCGAAGGTATCGCGAGCCAGCATTTCGCACAGCAGCGCGTAGGATTCGTCATCACCGCGGCCCATCTGGGTGCACCAGCCCGCCTTGAGGGCCGGCTCGGCCTCGAAGCGGGCGGGGGCGAACCAGCGCGGCACGATCTCCTCGGACATCGCCGCCAGGCCCTCCTGACGCACGCGGCCGGCACGGGTGTTCCACAGCTCGGGGGTGCCGATCACCGCCCCGGTGTTGGTCAGGGTGGCGGAGAGCAGCCGCTCGCCGTGCTGGCTGATCAGCTGCTGGCCCACCACCCCGCCGATGGAGGTGCCGGCGAAGTGGAAGCGGCCGGCACCGGCGTGGTCGGCCAGCGCCAGCGCCTCGCTGGCCAGGTCGGCCGGGGTGATCGCTCCCTCGCCCCAGGCCTGGCTAGCGCCATGGCCAGGCAGGTCCCAGGTCAGCACGCGGTAGCGCGGCAGCAGCGCCGGCAGGACGCCGTCCCACACCGCCTGGCTCATGCCCAGCGGATGAGCCAGCATCACCAGCGGATTGGCCTCGGCGCCGAGCAGGCGATAGGCCACACTGCGGCCATTGATGGTCAAAAATGCCATGTAAGTCTCTCCTGACGCCTAACGTCAACATTCAAGGCTGTCCCCCTCGACGGCGGACCATATCGCCCTTCGGTGGCCCCGAAAGGAACCGATGGCGAGTCGTTAAACCGCTTCGAGTCCCAGGATCTCGCGCGCCTGTTGCCAGGTGGCCACCGGGCGCTCGTGCTTCTCGCAAAGCGCCGCCACCCGCTCGACCAGGGCGGCATTGGAGGGGGCCAGGCTGTGCTTGTCCCAACGCACGTTGTCCTCGAGGCCGGTGCGCGTGTGGCCTCCGGCGGCGATCGACCACTCGTTGAGCACCAGCTGGTTGGCGCCGACACCGGCCCCGCACCACTGGGAACCCGGCGCCAGGCGTTCGAGGGTCTCGATATAGAAATCGAAGGTCGGCTTGTCGGCCGGCATGGCATTCTTCACGCCCATCACGAACTGAACGTACAGCGGCGCCTGGATCTTGCCCTGCTTCATCAGGTTGACCGCCTGATGGATATGCGAGAGGTCGAAGGCCTCGATCTCGGGCTTGATGCCGTAGGTCAACATCTCGGAGGCGAGCCAGTCCACCAGCTCGGGGGAATTCTCGTAGACGCGTGTAGGGAAGTTGTTGGAGCCCACCGACAGGCTGGCCATGTCGGGCTTCAGCGGTAGCATGCCGCCGCGCTCACGCTCGGCGCCGGAGCGGCCGCCGGTGGAGAACTGGACGATCATGCCCGGGCAGTGCTTGCGCAACCCTTCGAGCAGGCGGGCAAACTTCTCAGGATCCGAGGTCGGAGTCTGATCCTCGTTGCGGACATGGCAGTGCGCAATGCTTGCCCCGGCCTCGAAGGCCGCCTGGGTGCTCTCGATCTGCTCCTCGACGGTAATCGGTACCGCCGGGTTGTTCTCCTTGCGTGGCAGGCTGCCGGTGATGGCAACGCAGATAATACAGGGATTCGACATGGGAACCTCACGTCATGAAGGAGGGCTCGTAGGCAAGATATACAGGAGCCTCGAGGAGGATGCGTGAGTGCCGGGTATGACCGCTATGACAGCGACGAGAAGCCGGCCGACCTGGCACTCATGAGTTCGCTATGTGTACATAGGTTTGTGTTACGAACAAAACTAGCGCCATCGCGATCGGCCGTCAAATTCCGCCAAGCCCACACGCAAGAGGGCAGACCAGACCTCCCCTCACCATCACTCCGCGTCAATATCGAACTTTCAATCGCTTACTCGCCCTCCAGCCAGGCGATGGCACGCTGCACCTGGGCACGACTACTGCCAAGGTATAAGGCTGGATCACTGGCCCGCTCGAGCTCGGCACGCTCGACACGACCCGCCAGCTCTTTGTGCCCCGCGAGCAGCTGCTCATGCAGCATCTCAGCATAGGGGCGCCCCGCCAGGCGCGCCGCCTCGGCGGCCTCGGCGCTGATCCGCCTGGCGGCGTCCTGGCCCACGAGCGGGGCCAGCAGGCGCGAGACCGGCTCGGCCATGATGCCGCCGCCCGTCGCCGCCAGGTTGCGCCGCATCGCCTCGGGGTGGACCACCAGGCCATCGAGCAGCACTGCGGCCTGTTCCAGCGCGCCCTCCAGCAGCAGGGCACTATCGAGCAGCGGCGCCCACTCGGCGTGCCACTCCCCCAGGCCCCGCTCCAGGGGCTGGGCCGCGGCGTTGAGGATCACCGTGGCATGGCCATGCACCTGGCGAGCCGCCCCGCGGATCAGCGCGCAGCGCACCGGGTTGCGCTTGTGGGGCATCGAGGAGGACTCGCCCATGCCGGGAGCCGCCGGCTCGGCCACCTCGCCGAGCTCCGTCTGGGTCAGCAGCGACACGTCCAGGGCCAGCTTCTCGGCGGCACCGGCGGCGGCATCCAGCCCCGTGGCCAGGGCATGGATCGGCTGGCGATCGGTGTGCCAGGGCAGCACGGCTGTGGCGAGGCCCAGCCGCTCGGCCAGGGCATCCATGAAGGCGAGGCCCAGGTTGTCCTGGCCCGGCCCTTCCAGACCAGAGTGCACCCCCACGGCACCGCCGAACTGCACCGGCAGCTGGAACCCGGCCAGGCGTCGGCGCGCCTGCTCCAGGCCGATGGCCCAGTGGGCCACCTTGACGCCGAAGGTGATCGGCAGCGCCTGCTGCATCAGGGTGCGGCCCACCATCACGGTCTGGTCATGGGCCTGCATCAGACTGATGGCCGCGCTGCGACAGCGCACCAGCAGGGCATCGAGGGCGGCCAGCCGAGGTTTCAGCAGCAGCATCAGGGCGCTGTCGACCACATCCTGGCTGGTCGCGCCCTGGTGCCAGTAGCGCTTGAGCGTCGCCGGCAAGGCCGCGCGCCCCTGCTTGACGAAGGGGATGGCCGCATTGCCGCCGCTGGCGACGCCGGCGGCGATGGCCTCCAGGTCGAAGTCATGCGCTTCGAGGGTCTGGCGCATGGTCAGGCTGGCGCCTTCGGGGACCGCCCCATGGGCCTCCTGCACCTCGGCCAGGGCCAGCTCGAAGGTCAGCATGGCGTCGACCATGGCCCGGGCAGTGCACTCGGCCAGCGCCGATTGGCTCATGAAGGGATGCTGGATGAAAGCGGCAGGCATGACGGTCTCTCCGGGAGTACGTGAATGGTGGCGTGGGCATCGGCCAGGGGGCTTCCCCTATGGTCGCACATATGTTCGCATTTCGAACAAATATGCTAGATTAGACGGGAGTTCGATAACTAAACAGCTTCTCCGGCAACACGAGCAAGGATCACGACGGATGGAAACGGCAATGCAGGACGAGGCCCTGAGCCCCGACGATCGTGACTTCGTCACCGCACTGGCCAGTGGCCTCGAGGTCATCCTGGCCTTCGACGAGGCCCACCCGCGAATGACGCTCAGCGAGGTGGCGGCGCGCACCGGCATGAACCGTGCCCGGGCGCGACGCTTCCTGCTGACCCTGCATGCGCTGGGCTATGTCCGCAAGCAGCAGCGCCACTTCGAGCTGGCCCCCAAGGTGCTGAACCTCGGCTATGCGTTTCTCTCCGCCAACAACTACCGCAGCGTGATCCAGCAGATTCTCGAGGAGATCACTGCCGAGTGTGGCGAGTCCTCGTCGCTGGGCGTGCTGGACGGCGACGACGTCACCTATGTGGCGCGCTCCTCGGCGCGCCACCGGCTGATGGCCATCACCCTCTCGGTGGGCACGCGCCTGCCCGCGGCCCACACCTCCATGGGGCGGGTGCTGCTGGCCCAGCTGCCGGATGCCCAACTCGACGCCTTCCTGGCGCGGGTGCTCCTCGAGCCGCATACCGACAAGACCATCACCGACAAGGCCGAGCTCAAGCGCTGCATCCTGAAAGTGCGCCAGCAGGGCTACGCCATCGCCGACCAGGAGCTCGACTCCGGGTTGCGCTCGGTGGCCGTGCCGGCCTTCGATGCCAGCGGCCGGCTGCTGGGCGCGATCAACATCAGTACCAATGCCGCCCGGGTCGACTTCGACACCCTGATGCGCCAGTACCTGCCGCTGCTGCAGGAGAAGGCCCGACAGATCCGCGCCAGCGTCCGCTGATCCACCTGCCACCCCAAGGACGGCGAAGTGCTAGAGATACTGGCAATCACGCTGCCGATCTTCTTGCTGATCGGCGCCGGCTTCACCGCGGCTCGCACCGGCCTGCTGAGTCGCGACAACATGCAGGGCGTGGGCACCTTCGTCATGTACCTGGCCCTGCCCTCGCTGATCATCCGCGCCCTGACCGACCACCCGCTGGCGGAGGTCTTCAACCCGACCTATCTGCTGGCCTATGGGCTGGGGTCGCTGGCGACCTTCCTGCTGGGGCTGGCGCTCTCCATGGGGCTGCGCGGCAAGCGCCTGGATGCCGGTGCCATTCACGCCCTGGGCATGTCGGCCTCCAACAGCGGCTTCATCGGCTACCCGGTCGCGCTGATGGCGATCGGCCCGCCGGCGGCGATCTTCATGGCGCTGAACATGGTGGTGGAGACGCTGTTCATCATCCCCATGGCGCTGACACTGGCCGAGGCCAGCCGCCAGAACGGCAACGGCATTGGTCAGGTGGCACGCCAGACCCTCGCCCGCCTGACACGCAACCCGGTACTGATCGGGCTGTTGATCGGCATGCTCCTCGCCCTGAGCGGGCTGAGGCTGCCAGGCCCGTTGGCCAAGGCTGTCGACATGCTGGCCGACGCGGCGGGCCCCGCGGCACTGTTCACCATCGGCGGCATGCTGCATGGCCTCAAGGTGCGGGGCATGGCCATGGATGTCGGACAGGTGGTGCTGGGAAAGCTGCTGCTGCACCCGCTGTTCGTGCTGGTCGCCTTCCTGCTGCTGCCCGACCCGGACCCGATGCTGATCGCCGGCGCCATGCTGTTCGCCTGCGCCCCGATGATCAGCGTCTACCCGCTGTTCGGCAAGCAATACGGCCAGGGCGACACCAGTGCCGCGGGACTGATGGTCAGCACCCTGGCTTCCTTCCTCACCATCAGCCTGGTGATCTGGCTGCTGACGCAGTTCGGCCTGCTGCCGGTCTGAGCGCCGGCGATCAGGAGCCTGACCCCTCGCCGGCGGCCATCACCGCCGCCAGGGCGCTGGCATAGCCGCGGCTTCCCAGGCCCGCGATCACCCCGTCGGCGCGCAGCGAGACATAGGAGTGGTGGCGGAAGCTCTCGCGCTTGTGCACGTTGGAGAGATGCACCTCGATCACCCTGCCGTCGAAGGCGTTGAGCGCATCCAGAATGGCAACAGAGGTGTGAGTGTAGGCCGCCGGGTTGATGATGATCGCCGCGGTGCCATCCAGGCGGGCCGCCTGGATAAAGTCGATCAGCTCGCCCTCGTGATTGCTCTGTCGACAGGTGATCTCCCAGCCCCCCAGCGCCGCCTGCTCGTGGAGGGCGTTGTTGATGTCCTCCAGGGTCTCAAGGCCGTATATCTCCGGCTGCCGGGTGCCCAGCAGGTTGAGATTGGGGCCGTGAAGTACCAGTACCTTGCCTTGGCTCATGCCTCGTTCTCCAGTTCATGATTGCCTTGTAGATCAGGGCGAGTTTCATGGGATTACTCCGTCGTCGGGAGTAGCGCTTGGCAAACTCCCTGTGGTTATCGAGCCGTTCAAGCGGGTTCATAGACCAGCCCGCAGGCTTCTCATTCTTCATCACAGATGCCTTTCGATGACGTCGCGGGTCTGCGCTGGCTCGAACACGCTATCGAAGGCCCACTGGCCGAAGCCGCCCTGCGCGTTGACGGCCATCACCCAGGTCTCCATGGCGGTGCGCTTCTCGGCGTTCTGCTGGCTGTCCTGGCCCTTCACCTCGAGCACGAGCGTCTTGCCGTTGGCGAGGCGGATCAGATAGTCGGGCACGAAGTTGCGCGATGAGCCGCGCCACAGGTAGCGCACCTTGAAGTCGAGGTGGTCGTTCTTGGCCCAGGCGGTAATGCCTGAATGGCCTTCACAGATATCGGCGACCATCTTCTCCCAGGTGCTGTCGTAGACCACGTGGCTGATCTGCGAGCGCTCCGTCGGGGCGCAGGGCTTGGTGGTGAGCCAGGGCCGCATGTAGGCCGTGGCGCCGATGGGCTGGTGCTCATCGAAGATCAGCTCCTGACGCTCCACGTTCTGCTCGGTGACGTGGCGATTCACATGGCCCACCACGGTGTCCATGTTGAGGGCGAACAGCAGTCGGCGGCGCACCGGGTCCTGATGCCAGAGGCTGGGGATATCCAGCTTGTCGCTTTCGAGGAACCGTTCGACCAGCCGGATCAGCTGCACCGCGAGGTACTGCTTGTCGCCCCCGAAGCCAGCCTGGTTCTGCAGGTAGAGCTTGCGCGCCGCGCGGAAGATCAGGTTCTGCAGCCGGAACGCCTCCACCGCCCGCTCCAGGTC
>Ga0114983_1000207_pt1 | contig 24501 bp, 20 predicted proteins | sample Shrwel_input2_RT_FD_87182 | JGI IMG/M metagenome (GOLD analysis project Ga0114983, IMG submission 87182) | Subsurface microbial communities from deep shales in Ohio, USA - Utica-3 well 1 S input2 RT | ecosystem: Environmental > Aquatic > Deep subsurface > Shale gas/oil reservoir > Produced... | reverse complement strand
CAGCTGGATGACAGCAAGTCATGGCAACAGATGACAATATTGCCAGCACTTGCTCAAGTCGAGTCTCTGATACAGGCCAAAGACGGCAGTTTATGGCTCGCGGGCAAAGGAGCACTCTGGCACTGGTCTTTGGGAACCGAAGTTGTACCTTACTCCATCAACCAACTTGGCGATGCCGGCATTCGACATATGGTTTTGGATCCACAGCAACGGCTCTGGTTGGCGGTGGATAAATTCGGTCTAGTGCGGTTTACACCTCAAACCCGGGAGCTTCTTTGGCAACCAAACAGCGATGGCAAGACCATTCAGACGCTGCATCTGGATGACAGCAACCAACTTTGGATAGCAACCAAGGGAGCCGGTCTCGGTAAGCTGGATCTCAATCAGGAAGCCATGGGAAAACTGCTCCCCAACAGTTTCGAAAGCCACAACCTGGGTAATGGCGATGTCAGAGCGATTTTTCGCGATCATCTGGGGCAACTCTGGGTCGGCACCGCCAGCGGCCTTTATCAGGCACTGGAGTCTGACTCGGGCAAAATTCAAGGCTTCAAACCCTCGCCGCTGGCAAGCCAACTGCTGGATAAGGCCTTTATCGGTTTTATCAAAGAAGACAGTCAGGGCCGGCTGTGGATTGGCACCCGGGGCGAAGGCTTACTGATCTTCAATGCCGAGCGCGACAGCTATCTGCACTATCGCCATCAGGCCAATGAACCTGGCTCACTACCGGCCAACACCCTCTACAGTTTAACCTTTGATCAAAGTGGCATCGCCTGGATAGCCACCAAAGAAGCCGGAGTCAGCCGTTATCTTGGTATCGAAAAAGGCTTTGCCGCGCCGGATGCCACGCCGCTGCCCAAAACAGAAACCACCTCGATACTGGAGGATGACGGCGGCAATATCTGGATCACCAGTTACGGTGAAGGCCTATTCAGGCTCAAGCCGGATGGCAGTGTATCTCATTGGTCCACAGATACTGAAATTCCTCTACCCAGCAAGCACCTGTTTTCCATCTATCAACACCCGGATGGACAGTTATGGATAGCGTCCAGCGACGGCGTATTTTCATTCACCCCACATAGCGGGCAGTATCAAATGTTTGACCGCCAACACGGCCTGATAGGCGATGTCGCCTACCTGATGCAACATGATGCCGACAACAAACTTTGGATTGGCAGCGCCAGCGGTCTGTCATGGTTGGATCCTGCAGCAGGCACAAGCCGGAATTTTGCTTATGAAGATGGCTTGCAAGCCAACGAGTTCAACTTTAGCGCCGGGTTTCTCGATAGGGACGGTAGTCTGTTTCTCGGCGGTGTAAAAGGCCTCAACCATATTCACCCCTCCGCTATAACCGCAAGGAAACCACCTGAGCAGCCGATCATAGATGAACTGCAGGCGCTGGGGCAGACACAAGAGCACGCACCAAAACCCTGGAGCCGACAGAAACTGGTTCTGGGGGTTGATGCCTTGCCGCTGAATCTCAAATTCCACAGCCCGAACCTGCATCACGCCAGGCATCTTGAGTATCAATACAAGCTCGAAGGCTTGCAGCAGGAGTGGCTCAATACCCAGGGGGCCAGAACCGCCTTCTTCCCGACGCTCAAACCCGGTGACTATCGCTTTATGGTCAGAGCCGTGGATGTTGACGGCAATACCAGCCCGGCGCAGAGCCTGCAGCTGAGCATAACCCCCAGGCCCTGGCAAAGCCCCTGGGCTTATACTATTTACAGCTTATTGCTGCTGAGCCTGATATTTGGCTTTGCCTATAACAGGTGGCAGAAGTTTATTGAGCAACAAAAGCTGCTGCAACAAGTGGCGAGCAGCGAGCAAAAGCTGCAACTGGCACTTATCGGCAGTGGCGATGAGTTTTGGGATTGGGATCTGCGAACGCAGCAGGCCAAGCGTAATAACGCCTTTCTCTGGTATCCCGAGCCCGAAACCCACCTGAAAGATACGTTGGAGCGCTGTGTCCATCCAGAGGACTTGCCGCTCATCTGGCCCGAGATTGATGCCTGCCTTCATAAAGGCCGGCAAGAATTTGAACTCAGCTATCGCGGCAAAACCCGTGATGAGCGCTGGCTTTGGGTACTCAATCGTGGCCGGGTCATGACCAGGGATCAAAAGGGGCGCCCTTTAAGGATTACATGAACCATCAAGGATATTCAGAAACTGAAAGAAACCGAATCGGCACTGCGCCGCTTCAATCAGGAGTTGGAGCTGAGGGTTAAACAGCGCACTGAAGCGCTGCAACAGAGCAATGATGAACTGAACCACACCCTAGAAGCGTTACAACTGGCGCAGTCTGAACTGCTGGATAAGGAGAAAATGGCCACTCTGGGTGGTCTGGTTGCCAGCATCACCCATGAAGTCAACACTCCCATAGGTATCTGTGTCACCGCGGCTTCGCATCTGGCGGAGAATGTTAAAGCCTTCAACAAACGCTTTTACGCCGAGGATGTCGATCAGCAGGATTTCGAACAGTACCAGAATGAAGTGGTCGACTGCAGCCGTCTGATGCTGACCAACCTGGAGCGCGCCGCCAAGCTGATCCGCAGCTTCAAACAACTCTCCGTCGATCAGTCCCATGAAGAACTGCGGGAATTTAACCTGGGGCACTATCTGGATGAGATTTTCCTGTCGCTCAACCCCATGCTGCACCGCTCACCGCACAAGTACAGCTATCAATGTCCGGCCGATATCACCCTCTACGCCACTCCGGGCGTCTTTTACCAAATTATCAGCAACCTGTTTACCAATTCGCTGGTACACGCCTTTCCAGAAGGAAGCGAGGGACAGATGTCGCTTGATGTCAACCGTAGCGATTGTGGTATAGAGCTTGTCTATCGTGACGATGGCTGCGGCATGAATACCGAGGTACAACAGAATATTTTTGTTCCCTTTTTTACCACCAAACGTGGTCAAGGCGGCAGTGGTCTGGGAATGAACATAGTTTATAACCTGGTGACTCAAGTGCTTGGCGGCGAGATCCGTCTGATCAGTGCGCCGGGGCATGGCAGCGAGTTTCGCATCATATTGCCCAATGATATCGAGGCAAGTTCCAGGACGTCACAATAAGGTCATCAAGACGTCACTTCAAGGTCAAATAGCTGACTTAGAGTCTTTCACAGTCAAACCCGTTTCACTGGTTTTATCCAGGAGCCGCGATGAAAGGCAGCAAGTCATTGGTCAACAAACCATCGACATTTCACCCATACTCCCGCAGCGCAGCCGAGTCTGTCACCAAGCTCAACGCCCTCTGGCTCTCGGATATTCACCTGGGCAGCATTGACTGCAAGGCCGAATACCTGTTGCATTTCCTAAACAGCGTTCAGCCCAAGGTGCTGTATTTGGTGGGGGACATAGTCGACATCTGGGCCCTCAAACGCCGGGTATTCTGGCCCGAGAGTCACAACCAACTGCTGCAAAAACTGCTGCAGATGGCGCAGAGCGGCATCAAACTTGTGTATCTGCCCGGCAACCATGACGAGCTGTTTAAGGACTACCACCAGCTGCAACTCGCCGATGTCATTATCAGCAAAGAGTACCGACATCAAACCCTGAGCGGCAAAACCCTGCTAATGCTGCATGGCGATCAGTTTGACTCCGAAGTCTGTATCGGCCGTATCACCGCCCGTCTCGGCGATCACCTCTACGATGTCTTGATGTTTCTTAACCGCCATCTGCACAAGGTTCGCCGCCGTCTCGGTTATCCCTATTGGTCTTTGGCCGGCTTTATCAAGCAAAGAGTCGGCAAGGCTCAACAAGCCATCAACAGTTTTCGCGAAGCCGTGGTGCGCTATGGTCGCAAACAGAAGGTGGACGGCATCATCTGTGGTCATATTCACCAGCCTGAGCTCACGGAAATGAGCGGCTTTATCTATGCCAATGATGGTGACTGGGTAGAGAACTGCACCCTATTGACTGAAACCCTCGAGGGCGAACTGCAACTCGAGCGCTGGAATGAACAACTGGGCCGGACCGAAGTACTGAAACGCTTCGCCTGGCAGGGACAAGAACAACAAGCTGCTTAAATCAGGTACCCCATTATGATGTTTACCGTCGATAAAGTCGTGGAATCCAATCTGCCCAATATCAACAGCAAGCCTTGGCTCGCCAAGCCAACCAAAGCCTTACTGCGTTATCTGCTCAATGAGCGGGAGTGCAATGATATCGCCGGCCAATTCAGTTTTCTCAAGGGCGTGGATTTTGTTGAACAAGTGCTGGAAAGCTTTGCCGTCAGCTATACGGTGCCGGACAGTGAGGTGGAAAACATTCCCCATCAGGGCCGGGTCGTTATCTTCGCCAATCATCCGATAGGTTCGCTGGATGCTCTGGTGCTGATAAAACTTATCAGCGAAGTCAGGCCTGACATTAAAGTGGTTGCCAACGAGCTGCTGATGACACTGACGCCACTGCACAACATCCTGCTGCCGGTTCGCAATATGACTGGCGGAACCCCCAGACAACACCTGGAGAAGATCCATCAACATTTGCGCAGTGAAGGCGCCTTGCTCATTTTTCCATCGGGTGAGGTTTCCCGGCTCAGACCAAACGGCATTCGCGATACTCAATGGCAGACCGGCTTCCTGAAGATGGCTATCAGCTGCAATGCGCCGCTGCTGCCCATGTATGTCGATGCCAAGAACTCGGCCACCTTTTACGGCGCTTCCATGTTATATAAACCTTTGGCGACTCTGCTATTGGTCAAGGAGATGTTTAAACAAGCCAGTAACACTTTGCCGGTGCGTATCGGCGAGCTTATCCCGGCAGAAGCGGTCAGCGGCAGTGACTTCCCGCTCAAAACCCGGGTCAGTCTGCTGAAGAACCACCTCTATCGCATCGGCAAGAACCGCAGCCCACTGTTCAACACCCAAAGCGCCATCGCCCATCCGGAAAAACGTCGTGAATTGCAACAGGCTTTATTGCTGTGCGAGCAGCTTGGCCAAACTCAGGATGACAAGCAGATTTTCCTCTACCGCCATCAGGGCTGCAGCCCTGTGATGCGGGAAATAGGTCGGCTGCGGGAACTGGCTTTTCGCGCCGTGGGTGAAGGTACGGGAAAACGCAGAGACATAGACAAGTACGACTCCAGTTATCTGCACCTGGTGCTATGGGATCCCAAGGAGCTGGAAATAGTCGGCGCCTACCGCTTTGCCGAAGTTGCGAACTTGCACAGCGCCGGAGAAAGCCTCTACAGTGAGTCACTGTTTCACTATCAAACAGAATTTGCGCCCTATTTCGCCAAGGGCCTGGAACTCGGCCGCAGCTTTGTACAGCCTAAATATTGGGGAAAGCGCAGTCTCGATTACCTCTGGTACGGCATAGGTGCCTTTCTGGCTCGTCATCCCGGCTACCGCTATCTGTTCGGGCCGGTGACCATAAGCAACCAACTGCCGGCACCAGCCAAGGAGATGTTAGTACACTTCTACCTGCAGCAGTTTCCCTGTAAAACACAACTGGCACAGTCTTTCGCGCCTTTTGGTCTGTCACCTGAGCGCCAGACTGAGCTGGACAAACTCTATATCGATTCAGATTATCAAGACGCGTTTAAACAGCTCAAGCAGACCCTTGCCAGTATGGGAGCCGCTGTGCCTACTCTCTACAAGCAATACGGCGAACTTTGTCAGCCTGATGGGGTGCGCTTCCTCGCCTTTGGAGTGGATGCCGACTTTGCCGACTGTATCGATGGCTTGGTGCTGGTAGACTTGGACAAACTCAAGTTCAAAAAACGCAGCCGCTATATCGATTGCCATCTGCAGGAGCTCAATCAGCAAGATGAAAATGCTCTGAGTTAGCATTATTGACAGGGCTCTGATATAACAAAGAAAAGGTTATGGAGGATCCCTATGCAGCTCTGCATCGCCGATATCATGATCACCCGGGTTGTCACAGTGGAAATGGACGATCGCCTGAGTGTGGCCAAAGAGATATTTCATCATGCAGGCTTTCATCACTTACTGGTAGTGAATGATGAAGGCAAGCTGGAAGGCGTCCTGTCCGAGCGCGATCTGCTGCGAGCCTTAAGCCCCAACCTTGGCAGCGATACCGCCAGCAGCAGAGATCTGGAAACCCTCAATAAGCGGGCACACCAAGTAATGAGCCGTAACCCTGTAACCGTTGCGCCCCACGTAGGCCTGGCGCAGGCTTCCAGGCTCTTATTGGAGAAAGATATAGGTTCACTGCCGGTACTGGAAGACGGCGAAATTGTCGGTATAGTGACCTGGAAGGATCTATTACGAGCCTATTGCTGTTAACCCGAACAAGCTCAAGTGTCATGACTTAGGGAAAGTTATCTTAGAGTCATCTCATCCAACTTACGGGCCTTCTCAGAGCTGAATGCTTCCTTGAGCAACACACACTCTCTGGCTTCCCTGATAAAGTAACGCTTACCGCGGGCATCCTTTAACGACTTACCGCTCAAACGTGCCATAAATAGCTGCTGCTTGTCCAAGTCCCAGCGATAAAAGGCGATTTGCTCTCCCTTACTGGTAATCAAGTGACACTTAACATCCTGCCGATCGGCGGCTTGGGCTGTAAATAGCATACCGGGCAGCAGCAGGAGCAAACCATATTTAATTGATCTAATCATTTCCAACACTCCGTTGAAGCACCACTTTTAATCCCGGCATCGGTCAAGGTCAGCGTTTTACACTTACTGTCGCGGCTGGCCTGCGCTCCTTGTGCCGTTGCGGTCAGGGTGAAATCCGCGGTGCCGGTTGACGCGATACTGTAATGACCATTCTCAGTAATAAAGGGACTGGCATTGAGCCCCAGTTTGGTCATATCCGTGGCATAAGTGCGATTATCCAAATAGTATTGCTCCTGCAGATTGGCCAGTCGCATCAAGGCCGCATGAGCCTCGGAGCGAGTACTCTTGGCAATGTACTGCACATAAGATGGATAAGCGATAGACGCCAGTATGCCGATAATGACCACAGTGATCATGACTTCTATCAGGGTAAAACCCGCTGGTCTTTTCATCTCTTATCCTACTCATTTACATGGTAATAAATCTTGTTGGTAGTCAGACCCGTCTCCAATGCCACTGTACCTGAACAGTTTTCACCGGTTTCATCACACTCACCGCGACCAATAATCAAGGCAGCATCTGGATTGTCCGGATCATCAGGATCTTTGGGCGGGGTAATAATTTTGGGCGGCTGAGGAATACAATCTTCACACACTTCCAAAAACTCATAGTTGTAACGCCCACCTTTATGCAGATCATAGCGGTATAAACGCCCAGTCGAGGAGATAAGACAACTGTCTGCAGTTTCCGGTGTTGTTTGCGCGGGTACAAAGGAGGTGAAATAAACGTCACCCTTAATAATGGCCGAAGGCGACAGGCTCTTTTCCCCGGCAATGGAGAAATTACGGAACCAACCCAGCTTGGTACCAAATTCAATATTCTCACTGTCGCTGCTCGGAGCCGCCGATGTCACGTCATAGAGGTTGGTCAAGGTAATGGGACTAGGAACAGTCGCGCCGGAGCCGCCAAAAGTCTTGGTCACCACATGACGATCCTGTAGCACAAAGAACATATCCTCCACGGCGCTGTCCAAAGGTGAGGCCCGGTTACCACTGCCCAAAGTCACAGCATCGTAAGGTACATTTTGATAGGCCGTAGTCGTGCTGGTATTACCATCAGCATCTGTCACTGTCACCTGGGTGACATTGGTAAATACCGTCTGAGCAACCACTGGTTCATAGAAAAAACGACGATCAGAAGAAGCCAGCGCACCTCCCAAAGAGGCAAACTTAAAGCCACTCCAACTGGCGGTATTTTCAGAGGGCATATCCATGCGCCAGACATTACCGCCAAGGTCTGCGGCATACAGCCTGTCAGTTGCGCCATCGCTGTTGCTATCGAGGGTGGCAATTGAACCGGCAATACTGTGCTCTATGCCGGTCAAAGCCGTGTTGCCATCAACACCAAAACTATGCTGAAGTTTCCCGGTTTCGGCATCGACCAGGTACACATTGCGGCCATCTGAGTTACTGCCTGTGTTGGCGTCATAGCCCAGATTGTAACCACCGCCGAAGATCACTACAGGGTTATCTGACCCCGGCACCTTAGTCACAACAGGTGTCGACCAAGTTTGTCCCAAGTTTGCAAAACCGGCGCTACTGCTGTCAATCCGCCACATCAGTATAGGTGAATCCGGTGCGGTAACATCGAAGCCATAGTAAGCACTCCCGCCCCGACGCATACCGAAGAATAGCCAGGCCTTGGTAATAACACCCGACTCATTGCGCTCCAAATAGGAAACCGGCGAACCATCTATGCCATAAACACTGTGGCCATTGGCATAACTGTTATCCCTGAGCTCCTGCACATTACTGAGAAACTCATAGGGCATAAAGGCCCAACTCTCTTCAACACTGCTACCTGTATCTTTAAAGGCATGCAACATACCATGGTTGGTGCCAACGAAAATGCGCACATTGGTGCTATCACCGCTACTAAAATCAATGGCTAGTGGTTGCGAGTGCATGGGGTCACCCATGATATCGCCGCGAACCCCATTATAATCGTCAGAGGTAAACTCGTCATTTTCATCTATATCGACATTTTTCCCCTTGATCCACTCAAAGGCTTTTTCAAGCTCAGCGCTTTCAGTACCGGCGGCCACACTCATGTTCATATGGGCCAACAAGTCAATGTCACCACCGGCATAGCTGGAAGCCTGGTTCTTACTCAAAATTGCCAGGTCACCACCTACCTTGATGTTACTGTAGATAGTACGGCTATCAGGCACTATGGTTCTGGCCGCCCCGCCTTCCTGTACATCGTTACCATCAGGGTCCGGAGAGCAGCTACTCCATAGACTACAGGCCGAATCAGAAATACCACCTGTTTTTGAAATGGCTGCTTCACCATTGGCATCTATCAAAACCCCTGAGGGATTAACTTTTAACTTTTTCAAATTGCCGACCCATCTGGGTCCTTGAGATGGACGAAACAGCGCATAATAAGCTGAGTCCAGGGTCCGAGTTGGGTCAGCATTACTAAAGGCCACCCCGGGCGCCGAAAACCTTTGGCCTTCATCCGTGATACTGTCAAGCACATTACTGAAGGCTTGCTGCAAATCGGCCACACTGTTGGCGGTATAATAATGGCCGTTACCTCTCCTGGCCGTCTCTTCCAGCAAAGGCTCAGCGGCAGAACCTTCCTCGAGCGCAAAGCCTATAGTGTGAGTCACCACCCGTTGAAACTTTTCCGTATCCGGCAGTATATCGTTATGCGCCATATAGCTGGCCAACGCCGGCAGATAGCTGATTTCTTCGCCATTATTACCTATGAAAGTATAAGGAAAGTAATTTCCCTCGTCATTCGCCTCATTGACAAGAGAAGTAATCTTATCGTTAGCCGAAGCATCCAAGGTAGGCACACCATCGGTAATATAAATGATATAAGCAATATCACTACAAACACTCATTGGAGACAGGTAACTACCATTATCCTCTACATTTATATCGTATGGGGGTCGATTAGGAGTGTAATGTATGCCATTCCCATCATACTTAAAGTCACTATGACCAAAAGTAATGGGGCCACCACTGAAATACTGATAGGCTTCAAACAAAGTTTCACAAAGTGGAGTGTTGGTTTCAGCCGGTAGATTTTCAATTGTATTAAGCAGAACGTCTTTCTGTGATGCGGTGCGATTACGAATACCGGCAATGATTCGGCCGCCATCTCGCTGCCCTTCCACATCATAATTCATATTAAATACTGCCAGGCCAAAATCAACCGACGGCATAGAGCTAATCACCCCGGAAATCGCAGTTTTTGCAATATCCAACCGGCTAAGATCCTGAACATCATCCAGTAAATCGTTCTTATAGCGGGTATACCAACGTAGATAATTATCTGTGTAGAGGGTTACCAACTCACCTTGATTGAAGCCAAGTTTTTCAGCATTTTCCAACGCCGCAGCATCTGTACCACCATATGGCTGATAATTTTTATTATTTCCAACGCTATTTTGTGGGTAGCCATCAGGATACACGTCATTATTGCTTGCTTTACCTCCTGCAATATCTTCCCAGCAATCAATCGGGTTGTTCCTTTCTGCACCACTGTTTTCCTTAATAGGTTGCCAAGTACCCGCGCCGTTGCCGGAAAACACAAACTCCCGGATATAACCGGTAAAACGACCATAAGTATCCAGAGCTTCTTGGGCTACAGCGCAACCATTAAGAAGCTGATTGAAGCGGCGCGACTCCGAGGGGCTGTCCGGTACGGGTAATGCGCTTTCATCCATTCCGGAGCCAACGGTAAAGTAGATCAACCGCTCATCATAGGAATGGGAAGAACCTACGGGAAGATACTCTTCGTCAGGATCGTACCCACCTGGCACTCCTGTTTCTATAGTATCCATGGACGCTGAGTTATCAAAGATAATCAACACCTTGGCTCGCCCTTGATTAGGAGGAGGTATCAGGTATAGGTCTGTATCATCGGCAGAAACCTGCCCGGAAGAGCCCACCAGCACAAACAACAAACCGCATAAACACTTTTTGAGTTTCATGATCCGCTCCCGTTAAGCACTTCCTGCTCAACCCCTTCGATAACTGTCAGTTGTCCAAGATTATCCCGCCCATACTGCACTTGGCTTGAAACCTCAACTCGCCGGCACTTAATAAGATCTGTACCGCTGGCAGCTCTGCTCCGTTGACAGGCAACATTCTTGGCGTCCACAGTGCCATCACTCTTCAATGGCAAAGGTGTCAAAACCTGACTACCACCCAAAAAACTATTATCATCATCAACCGCTGTCATCGTTGCCAATTCTGCCTGGCTCTTGGCGTTCAATACCGCCTGCAGCCCACCATCGGCCAAGGCTTTGGCTTCCACCCGCTCGGCACCGGCGCCGGCCATACGCAGCGACTGACTGGAGTTAACCGCCAGTGCCACACCAATTAAGGTCAAAATAATCAGGAGGATAAGTGCAAAAAAAAGTACAACTCCCCGCTGCTGCCTTATCTTCATCTACTTAATTCCTTATCAACACCGGGTTTTCAAGTACCACAGTGGTCGAAACCACCTTACGGCGGAAGTGATCAGGTTTTACATTGTCATTCTCGTCTGGCCTTGGGTATGTAATTGTTTTATCACCTATTTGATAGGTATTCTCATTTGTATATGCCTTGTCCTCTGCAACTGAACGTACCAGTAAAAAGACTCTCAAGGCCACAATTCGCTGAAACAGCTGGTTATCCCACATTAGATCCGTCACACTCTGCACCGGCATAAAGCTATCGGCTGTGTCATCACCATCCTCATCAAACCCATAGAGAATGCGCATATTCTCTATGCCTTCGACCAAGGGTTCGTCCACATCCATTCCACTTTTAGAAAGTGATTTACGGGTCAGAACCGGCACGCCGTTGTTGTCTTTGATAAAGTAGACATGGTGTTGATATTCCCACACCCTTTGGTTTTCAAGGCCAGGATCTGTATCGTTAAAAAACACCGCCTGGCTGGCCGTTGTCGCTACCCGAAAACCACCGCCGGTACCGGGAGGCCCCACCAGACGTTTAATCTGAATCACATCTGTCCTATCAATCACTGAACTGACACAGCTCAGTGAGCCGGTACTCACCCCGGCCTCATAGCCCCAAAGACGTCTGAAGTGGGCAGGTTTATCATTAGGCAGAGTGGCGTTGTTGAGCCCCTCGCCGGAGCAATCTGTCCCAACTGTATTATCGACCCGAGTGTTGGTATCCAGCACAAAGTCTGTACCCGTCATATCTCCGAAGAAACCTACCTGGCTCAGATCCGGCACCATGATAGCCAGCGCGATACGGCCATTTTCCTGCAACTGATTGAACTGCCCTGTGGTAGTAACATTGGTGGCAGACATACTGAACATGGCAAACAAACCTAGCGTCAGAAACAGGCTGATAACCATTGCCACCATGAGCTCAACCAGAGAAAAGCCCGACTGCTTTGAATTTGTTACTCTCATCGCCTTAACCTTGGTTAATCACAGTCTTGAGGATAAAAACCCGCCGACGCTTCCCCAGGCTATCGCCGCAGTCAGTCGCTTCATAAGCGGTGCCGGCGGTTTCCTGAATGCCTCGCCATGCCATCACGATAGTGACATCACTGCCATCGACAGTCAGACAAGCAGTGGCGCTATCGAGGCCACCGACATTCCGGCTATCTGCCTTTTCAGCAGCGCCGGTAAAAAGCTCCTGCCATTGGTAAAGATCCCAAGCCAAAGTCTCGGCAGCTGTGCAGGTCACAGTGGCGCCAAGGCCCACATCGCAGGATTTAGCCGGGGCAGTTTCGCCCCCATCATAGGAGCCCTCATAACTACTCAAAACCTTGTTATTGAGCTTCATTCGATTGAGGATATCGTTGGCAAAGTATGCCGCCTGAGTCTGTTGAAATGATTCAAAACTGGCGCGCTTGGCGACTATATGTAAATTAAATATCCCGATAAGCCCTATCACCAAAATGACGAGCGCTACCATAACCTCAATCAGAGAGAACCCCTCCCTGCGTTTTTTCATAGGTGTCAAATCTCCAGACAGCGCCATGTTTTTGACAATAAATTCAGCCTATTAGTTCTTTAATATCTTATAGTTAGCTAAACGCAACAATAATACCTGTTAATGATAGTTGAGTCGAATGTAAATCGCCAGTAACAAGCATCGCTAATAAATTCAAGCCTGATAAGAAGTATTTTTTCCATAAAAAAAAGAGGCTTAGATAGCCTCTTTTTAAAATGCTGTTCGCTTAAATAAGCGCGATAAACTCGCGGTTTCTTACCTTAGCTCAACCGGCACGGCAAATACTGTGTCTTCCTTGCGCCCTTCCACTTCGGTCACCACGCTCGGCGCCAGTTTGGCTATAGCCTCAACAACCTGCTGCACCAACACCTCAGGAGCAGAAGCCCCGGCAGTAACCGCAACCTTGCTGACACCATCAAACCACTCACGTTCGACATCATCGGCATTATCGACCAGATAGGCCTGAGTGCCAGACTTGAGCGCCAATTCCCGCAGTCTGTTGGAATTGGAGCTGTTTTTGGAGCCAACCACAATCAGCAAGTCCACATCCTGGGCCATTTTACGTACCGCATCCTGACGGTTTTGGGTCGCATAACAGATATCGTCTTTCCTGGGCCCTTCAATCGAAGGGAATCGCTTCTGCAGCGCGGCAATAATATCCAGGGTATCATCCACCGACAGCGTGGTTTGGGTAACAAAGCAAAGGTTGTCCGGCTCTTTCACCTGCAATGCATCCACGTCGGCCGGAGACTCAATAAGATAAACACCGCCCTCCGGGTTATCGTACTGCCCCATGGTGCCTTCCACTTCGGGATGGCCGGCATGACCGATAAGAATGCACTCAATCCCCTTGCGGCTGGCACGAGTCACCTGCAAATGCACCTTGGTGACCAGAGGACAAGTGGCATCAAACACCTTAAGACCACGACGCTTGGCCTCATTGCGCACCGCCTGCGACACCCCATGGGCACTGAAAATCACTATGCTGTTGTCGGGCACCTGATCCAGTTCATCGACAAAAATCGCCCCGCGCTGCTTGAGATCTTCAACTACATAACGGTTATGCACTACTTCATGGCGCACATAGATAGGCGGGGAAAAGAGTTCCAGCGCCCGTTCCACTATGCTGATAGCCCGGTCAACACCGGCACAGAAGCCTCTGGGGTTGGCCAGCAATATGTTAAGACCGGTAGATTTTGCTACTGACATATCAAAGCTCCTGCAATACTTCCAGTTCGAAGGTCACCTGATGGCCCGCCAGCGGATGGTTCAAATCCACAGTGACAGAATCACCGGCTATCTCCCGCACTATTCCGGGTATTTCACTGCCGCCAGGGCCAGCAAAGCTGACTATAACACCGGGTTCCAGCGTCATATCTGCCGGGAAGCGAGTGCGATCCAGATGATGAATGGCATCGGGATTGGACTCGCCGAAAGCATCGGCAGGTGCCAAGGTAAAGCTGTGATTATCGCCGGCTTTCAGCTCAAGGAGCTCAGCTTCAAACGCCGGGCTCAGACTGCCGTCGCCAATATTGAGCCTGGCAGGTTTACCGGAGGCTTTGGTACTGTCGGCGGTCGAACCGTCTTCCAGCAGGATATTCAGGTGGCACAAGAGGGATTTTACATCAGACATCTGCGTTACTCCTTGGCTTCATTCTGCTTGGAAGCGGCCTTGTCACCGCCGAAAAATGAATCCCAGATGATCAGGACTGCGCCAACACAAATAGCCGAGTCAGCGATATTGAATGCCGGATAGTGGCTGGTTTTCCAGTAGAAATCGAGGAAATCCACCACAAAACCATGCATCAGACGATCGACAAGATTTCCCAGCGCGCCGCCAATCACCAGAGTATAAGCCAGGTTTAGGCGCCACAATCCAGCCGATTGCCGTCTAAGCCAAACGGTCAGCAACACACTGAAGCCGACGGCGACGGCGGTGAACAACCAACGCTGCCAGCCACCGGCATCACTAAGGAAGCTGAAGGCTGCGCCGTAGTTGCGCACATAGGTCAGATTAAAAAAAGGCAACAGCTGCACCGACTCATACAGCTTGAAGTTACCAAATACCCACTGTTTGGACAGCTGGTCAGCCAAAAAAGCCAACACAGCCACCCAATACCAGCGCAGGCCACTTTGTTTCCAGTCTGCGGGCATGTTTATTATCCTCAGGCGAACAGGCGTTGTTCACCTTCTCCTTCGATATTGGTCACACAGCGGCCACACAGCAGTGGATGCTCAGCGATCTGGCCAACGTCTTCTCTGTGGTGCCAGCAGCGGTCACACTTGGCCGCTTCGGACTTGGCAACGCTTAGCTTAAGTGATGCCAGTTCAGTTTCACGGGCATCGGCAGGTGCATCGGCAAGCGGCTTGACCACAGCCTTGGAGGTCAGCAGCACAAAGCGCAGCTCGTCACCCAGTTTGGCCAAAGCTTCAGTCAGCGCTGCATCGGCAAACAGAGTTACCTCGGCTTCCAGCGCGCCGCCGATCAGTTTATCGCGGCGGCCCTGCTCCAGCGCCTTGTTGACTTCATCACGAACCTGCAGCAACTGAGCCCAGTATTCATCACTCAGATCTGAGTCCAACTGTACGGCCTTGAGGCCCTGGAACCATTCCTGAGTAAACACATAGGCGTCACGCTTACCGGGCAGCAACTGCCAGATTTCATCGGCAGTGAAGCTGAGGATAGGGGCAACCCAACGCACCATGGCTTCGGCAATCAGATACAGAGCCGACTGACAACTGCGACGGGCGTGACCATCACGCTTGGCGGTATACTGTCTGTCCTTGATGATATCCAGATAGAAGCTGCCCAATTCAACCGAGCAGAATTGCATCAGCTTCTGGGTCACTATGTGGAAGTTGTAAGCATCATAGGCTTCCAACAACTCTTCCTGCAGCTTGGCAGCGCGGCGCACCACCCAGCGATCCAGCGCCACCATGTCTTCGATGGCGATCATGTCTGTCTCTGGCTCAAAACCGCTCAGGTTGGCCAGCAGGAAGCGGGCTGTGTTACGGATACGGCGATAAGCATCGGCGCTACGGTTGAGGATCTCATCGGATACCGTCATTTCACCGCTGTAGTCGGTAGAAGCCACCCACAGACGCAGAATATCGGCGCCCAGTTTGTTGGTTACCTGCTGTGGTGCAATCACATTGCCGATAGACTTGGACATCTTGCGGCCCTTGCCATCCACGGTAAAGCCGTGAGTCAGTACCTGCTTGTAAGGAGCCTTGCCGTTCATGGCAGTTGAAATCATCAGTGATGACATAAACCAACCACGGTGCTGATCCGAGCCTTCCAGATAGAGGTCAATTCCCTGCCCCTGGAATTCAGGGCGGGCGGCAACCACTGATGAGAAGGTAGAACCTGAGTCATACCAAACATCCAGAGTGTCGGTCACTTTGCGGTATTGGGCCGCATCTTCACCCAGGATCTCAGACTCATCCAGATCCCACCAGGCTTGAATACCCTGCTGCTCAATGCGATGAGCAACACGCTCCATCAAGGCCACGCTGTCTGGATGCAGCTCTTCGGTTTCCTTGTGAACAAACAGAGTGATAGGCACGCCCCAGGTACGCTGACGCGAGATACACCAGTCAGGACGGTTCTCGACCATCTTCTCAATCCGGCTCTGTCCCCAATCAGGGATCCACTGGGTTTGCTCAATTTCACCCATAGCTTGAGTACGCAGCCCTTTGTTATCCATGGAGATAAACCACTGCGGTGTGGCACGGAAGATAATAGGAGTCTTGTGGCGCCAGCAGTGAGGGTAGCTGTGACGATAAGCTTCGCGGTGCAGCAAGGCACCTTTTTCCTGCAGCAGCGCCACAATTTCATCATTGGCCTTGAACACATGTTTGCCGGCAAACAGCGGGGTATCCGCCTTGTAAACGCCGTTATCACCCACAGGATTAGCCACTTCCAGACCATACTGCTGGCCAACCACAAAGTCGTCCTGACCGTGTCCAGGTGCTGTGTGTACCACACCGGTACCTGATTCTGTGGTTACGTGATCGCCAAGAATCGCCGGTACACTGAAATCATAGAAAGGGTGCTGGAACTGCATCAACTCAAGCTCGGCACCTTTGGCACGACCAAGGATCTGATGGCTCTTGACGCCATAACGGGCGATACAGCTTTCCACCAGGGCTTCAGCCAGAATAACGGCTTGCTTGGCGCCGTCTTCAGACTCTACCTCTACCAGCACATAGTCCAAATCCGGGCTCAGAGACAGCGCGCGGTTGGCAGGCAAGGTCCAGGGAGTGGTAGTCCAGATAACCATGGAGACTTGGGCTTGGTAGGCGTCAACACCAAAAGCGGCCAGAACCTTAGCCTTGTCCGCAGCGGCAAAAGCCACGTCTATAGCCGGTGAAGTCTTGTCTTCATATTCCACTTCGGCTTCGGCCAGGGCAGAACCACAGTCGGTACACCAATGCACCGGCTTAACCCCTTTGTGCAGGTGGCCATTGTCGATCACTTTAGCCAATGAGCGAATGATGTTGGCCTCAGTGCTGAAATCCATGGTCAGGTAAGGTTTGAACCAGTCACCGAGTACGCCGAGACGGATAAAGTCATTGCGCTGACCATCCACCTGTTTGGCGGCATACTTACGGCACTCGTCACGAAACTCGGCAGCAGAGATTTTCTGCCCTGGCTTACCCACTTTCTGTTCTACCTTGAGTTCAATCGGCAGACCATGACAATCCCAACCGGGAACGTAAGGCGCATCAAAGCCAGACAAAGTCTTGGATTTGATAATAATATCTTTGAGGATCTTGTTAACTGAGTGACCAATATGAATATCGCCATTCGCATATGGAGGGCCATCGTGCAGAACGAAAAGCTTGCGGCCAATACGGCTATCACGGATCTGTTGGTACAGATTCTCCTCGGTCCAGCGTTTCAACATCTCTGGCTCGCGATTTGCCAAATTACCACGCATCGGAAACTCGGTTTCCGGCAAATTCAAAGTTGATTTATAGTCGCTCATTGATCCTAATACCATTAATTTAGCTAAGAGAGCTCAGCCTGCTTCATTGCTGAGTAAGGCGCGAGCCTCATCAGCGTCATTCATTATTTGTTTCTTAAGTGCCTCAAGGGACTCGAACGGTTTCTCGTCACGGATCTTGGCCACTAATTCCACTTCTACTTTACGCCCGTAGAGGTCACCGTCAAAGTCAAACAGGTGCACTTCCAACTGGCAGTTTTGTCCTTGAACTGTGGGGCGAAAACCCACATTTGCCACACCATCGTATTGCTCACTGCCGTCCCACCAGAGCCTGACCGCAAAGACGCCCCTAACAGGAACCACTTTACGCTTCATAGCAATATTGGCTGTGGGGAACCCCAGCGTCCGGCCCAGCTTTTTGCCATGGGCCACCTTACCACTGAGAGTATAGGGATGTCCCAATAAACGTCTGGCCTGATCAAGATTGCCCTTGGCCAGCGCTTCTCTGACCATGGTGGAACTGACCCGGTGATCGCCAACCAAAAAGCTTTGGGTACTGACTACCGCAAAACCATGTTGTTCACCGGCTGTTCGAAGCAGTTCAAAGTTGCCCTGACGCGCCCGTCCAAAACAGAAATCATCACCAACCACCAGATACTTGACCCCAAGTTTACGCACCAGCAGCTCTTCGACAAACTCCTTGGCCGGCATTTGGGCAAACTTTTGATTGAAATTGACACACACAAGTCTGTCTATTCCCAGTTCAGCAAGCAACCTGACCTTATCACGAAGCAGGCTCAAGCGCGCAGGGGCATCCTGGCCGCGAAACAGTTCCTGCGGTTGCGGCTCAAATGTCATCAGGGTGGCGGGCAAACCAAAGTGACGCGCCTTCTTGACCAGATTGGCTATCACTTCAGCATGGCCCCTGTGTACACCATCAAAGTTACCTATGGTCAGCACACAACCGCGATGGGCCGGCAATATATTGTGTATTCCGCGAATCAGTTCCATGAAATCAATGACTGCTCAAACGTAAATTGGCGGATTATATAACAGCTCGGCAGCAGAATCAGCCCTCAGTTCCGGGCTTTGAGCCGCCACGGACGGATCCCAAGCAGTACCAGTGCCATAAAGTACCCTAAAGCACCGCCGAGTATCAGGGAAAACAGATGACTAACTCGCTCAATAAATGACCACCCAAGCCATTGAGCCTGCTCTGGTGAAAAATAGATCAGCAGGCAAACCATTGCCGCTGCTGCCAATAAAGTCTTGATAAAAAAGATAATAGTTTGCCTACTAACTCTATATACATCAGCCAGGTGCAAACCTCGATATAACAGGGCGGCGTTAAGTAAAGCAGACAGCGAAGTGGCGATCGCCAGTCCTACATACCCAAATGGCACCGCAAAAATAATATTGAAACCCATGTTGCTAACCATAGCAATGATGCCATAACGCACAGGTGTCTTAGTGTCCTGACGGGCATAATATCCGGGCGCCAGCACCTTGATCAGCATAAAACTCAACAAACCTGTGCCGTAGGCCACCAGAGAATAGGAAGCCATTTCCACGTCACTAATGCTAAAAGCGCCACGCATAAAAAGCACCATCAACATGGGCTGAGCCAATACAATCAGCCCCATCATGGCCGGTAAACCCAGCAGCAGAATGGCGCGAATCCCCCAATCCATGGTGCGACCAAAGCCCTCACCCTCGGCATTGACATGTTTTTTGGACAAGGCAGGCAAAATAACTGTGGCAATGGCGATACCAAATAACCCCAGCGGAAACTCCAACAAGCGGTCAGAATAATAGAGCCAACTGATGGAACCTGTGACCAGAAAACTGGCGATAAAAGTGTCCAGCAGCAGGTTAATTTGCGACACAGAAACCCCAAATAATGCCGGGATCATCAGAGTACGGATTTTGACCACCCCGGGATGATTCCAGCCCCATGAGGGCTTGACCAACGCTTTTTCCTGCAGCAGAAAAGGAATTTGAAACAAAAACTGAATCACACCGCCGAAGAATACTCCCCAGGCCAAACCTATTTCAGGCTTATCAAGGGTGGGGCTCAACCACAGGGCTGCAGCGATAATGGCAACATTGAGAAATACCGGGGTAAAAGCTGAAACGGCAAAGCGGCCCCGGGTATTGAGAATCGAGCCGGCCAAGGCGGTGAAAGTGATAAACCATAGATAGGGAAAGGTAATCTTCAACATTAACGAGGCCAGTTCAAACTTGGCGCCGTCAGGCTCACCATTAACCCAGGCCATAAACCAGCCGGCACCGAACAAAGCCGTCAGTATTGGCGAAGCCAGAACCCCAATCAGGGTCACTATTGTCACCAATAACCCCAAGGTACCGGCAACCTTTGATAATAAGATTTTGACTTCTTCGCTGGACTCTTTCTCCTGATATTGAGTCAATACAGGTACAAAGGCCTGAGCAAAGGCACCCTCAGCAAACAATCGCCGCAAAAAGTTAGGGATCTTATTGGCAAAAAAGAACACATCGGCACTGCTGCCTGCGCCCATCAAGTTGGCGACTACCACATCCCGTATTAATCCCAACACACGGGAAATCAAGGTCATGACGCTGACAATGGCGCCGGACCGTACCAATTTTTTGCTCAAATATTCCCCCAGAAGACTCAGGCCGCCATAAACGGCGACAAGTCTCAAAAATTCCACTTAAGCTCTGTCACATGCCAGCAATTGCTGGTAGAATTGCGCCACATCTTACACGAGTTGGGTTGAGGATAGCCAAATCAGGTTGGATTAATTTATCTTTATGATGGATATTCAATCATTGTCATTGACAAAGTGGCGAAAACCGGGCATTCTCCTCGGCCTTTAAAAGTATCAAATCCAGTTTTTAGGAGTTGCACCTTGGCTAATAGCAAGACTGCAAAGAAGCGCGCGCTTCAATCAGAAAAGCGTCGTCAACACAACGCTAGCCGTCGCTCTATGTTGCGTACCTACGTGAAAAAAGTTATCGCTGCTATCAAAGCTGGCGATCACAAAGCGGCTACTGAAGCTTTCGCTGTTGCACAACCCATTCTTGACCGTATGGCAACCAAAGGCCTGATCCACAAGAACAAGGCTGCCCGTCATAAGGCTCGTCTGAACGCTCGTATCAAAGCACTGGCTGCTTAATTCGATACAAGCATATAAAAAAACCGGCATTTGCCGGTTTTTTTATATCTGAAATTCAATAACATCAATGACAATAGATGTTATTCAACAGCTTGATGATTTCGCGCACTTCTTCACTCTTGAGCGAATAGTACACTGTCTGGGCTTCTTTGCGGGTTGCCACCAGATTGTCTTTACGCAACCAAGCCAGATGCTGAGACAAAGCCGACTGACTCAATCCCAGTTTTGTTCATTTCCCCAACGCACATCTCTCCCTCACTCAGGAGATAGCACAGAATAAATAAACGCCTCTCATTGGCCAGCGCCTTCAATAATACGACGGCATGGTCCGCTCGCTGCTGCATCAACTCAATATTCATGACGAGCCTATTCTCCTAATACAAACTCCGTCCCTAATATAGCCTTGCCTTACGGAGATAGTCGGGACATAAAGCACACTTTTTGTTAGATTGTTTTCAAAAATGGGACATACCTAATAAAAACAAAGGAAACACATGAAAAACTATCGAACCGCCCTGTTACTTCCACTGTTGATTTCATCACTTATTGGCTGTCAATCCCCCTCACCTTCCGATACAAATCAACTGCTTGCTGAATCATTGCAGCAAAAAGCCCTAGGTTCTGACCTCGGCTTTCAAATTGTGGAATCTTTAACAGTGGAAGTTGGCCCTCGCCTGGCTGGTAGCCCAAAAGACGCTGTGGCGGTTGCCTGGGCGGAAAAAAAGCTGCAGTCACTGGGTTTTGACCGTGTTTATAAAGAAGCAGTGGAAGTCCCGGTGTGGGAACGCGGTGAAGCCAGTGCCAGCATAGTGGCCCCCTTCCAACAGCCTCTGGTTATCACGGCATTAGGAGGTAGTGTGGCCACTCCGGCAGAAGGGATCACGGCCAAGATAGTTCGTTTCGACAGCCTGGCTGCACTTAAAGAAGCCAATCCTGATGATGTTACCGGGAAAATTGTCTTTATCGATCAGAAAACCGAGCGCCACAAGACAGGTAAAGGTTATGGCAAGAGCGTAGGTGGCCGCTCACGAGGAGCAATAGAGGCCGCGCGAAAAGGTGCCTTGGCGATAGTTATCCGTTCGATAGGTACAGATCATGACCGTATGGCCCATACCGGCACCATGCGTTATGAAGAAGGCTTAAAGCGGATCCCGGCAGCGGCCATGTCGGCGCCGGATGCGGATCTGGTCAATGCCATGCTCAAGCGATCTGCCGATATCACCCTCGCTTTAAAGATGTCACCCGAGAACAAGGGCAGTGCCATTTCCTATAACGTCATCGCCGAAGTCACCGGCAGCAGCAAGCCAGATGAAATCGTGCTGATTGGCGCTCATCTGGACTCCTGGGATGAAGGCACGGGAGCCATAGATGACGGTGCCGGGGTCGCGATTGTCACCGCTGCCGGTAAGCTTATCCAGGATTTACCGGAAAAACCTGCACGCACAGTACGTGTCGTGCTCTATGCGGCCGAAGAGATAGGCTTGGTTGGTGGTAAGGCTTATGCCAAGGCCCACGCTGCAGAGCTGGATAAACACTATATCGCCGCCGAATCCGATTTCGGGGCTGGCCCTATCTATCGCATCGACTTTCAGGTCAATGAGCAAGTGCTGCCCAAACTACAGCAACTGACCCAAGTAATGCAGCGAAACGGCGTTGCCGCAGGTGACAACAGCGCCTATGGTGGCCCGGATGTTTCCATGCTACCGGCCAGTGGCGTTCCTGTGGCGTCCCTGCGCCAGGATGGTACCGATTACTTTGACTACCACCATACCCCCAACGATACCCTGGACAAGATAGATCCCAAGGCGCTGGCACAAAACGTTGCGGCCTATGCCCAGTTCGCCTATTTGATGGCACAGTCAGAACTGGAACTGCGGCCGCTGCCTGCCAAACAGTAAATCACACACGCTTTAGAAGCAAAAAGCCGTTCAATAATGAACGGCTTTCTTATCTTTATATATCGGGACGGGGTATCAGCTCTGTTCTTCCCGCAAAAACACAGGGGAGCCTGGGCTGGACTCGGCTTCACTGTAATAATAGCCGGCGCTGTTAAATGCCTTTAATCGCTCCAGAGTCTGTTCCTCTTGCTCCAACAGGTAGCGCGCCATCATGCCTCTGGCCTTCTTGGCGTAGAAGCTTATTACCTTATACTGACCATTTTTGCAGTCTTTGAACACCGGCGTGATAATACGTCCGGCAACCTGCTTGGGCTTAACCGCCTTGAAGTACTCGTTGGACGCCAAATTCACTACAATATCATCCCCTTGCTGAGCCAATGCCTGATTAATGGCATCTGTGATGATATTCCCCCAGAAGGCGTACAGGTTACTGCCCCTGGGATTAGCCAAAGAGGTACCCATTTCTAACCGATAAGCTTGCATCAAGTCCAGAGGCCTCAACAGACCATAGAGCCCGGATAAAATACGCAGATGCTGCTGAGCCCGAGCAACCGTTTCCGGGGCAAGGCTGTCTGCATCCAGACCTGTGTATACGTCACCACGGAAAGCATAGAGTGCTTGCTTGGCATTCTCGGGGGTGAATTCAGGCTGCCACTCGGCGAATCTGGCGGCATTCAAGCCAGCAATTTTGTCACTGACTTTCATCAAAGAAGCAATATTGGCTGGGGTCAGATCCCGGCAAACCTGAATAAGCTCGCTGCTGTGCTCGAGAAACTGTGGCAGGCTGTATTCAGATACCGCCGCCGGGTTGTCATAATCCAGCGTCTTGGCCGGTGAAACCAAAATCAGCATATTCACTCCGTCTTATTTGGTATAGAACTGCCCATGATACTGGCAGTAAATAAAAAAACCACGCATTGATAGCGTGGTTTTTCCGATGGCCCCAATCTGGGGCCGGATTCAGTTACCAGCCTTTGTCACTGCGAACCACAGGTTCACCGGTCCAGATACCCTCTTCAATATGTTCTTCAAGCTCAGGAAACTTGCTCTTGTCAAACACAGGTTCTTTGCCTTCACTCAACTGATCGCGGTAATCATTAATCACCCGCATGGCAATACCGGAAAGTAGTACCAAGGCAATGATGTTGACTGTCGCCATCAAGCCCATGGAAAGATCGGCCAAATTCCATACCAAGGTTATTTTCGCCACAGCTCCAAACATCACCATGCCTAGCACACACAAGCGGAACAGGGGCAACACCTTACGGCTATTATTGGAAAGGAACAGCACATTGGTTTCGGCATAAGAGTAGTTGGCGATTATTGAGGTGAAACAAAACAGTAAGATGGCAAAAGCCACAAAAAAGCCACCCCAATCTCCAACATGAGTGGTCAATGCCGCTATTGTCAGTTGGATCCCTTTGTCCCCCTCGCCGATATTAACACTGCTGAGATCACCGGCCAGCAAAATTATTGCGGCTGTTGCACTACAGATAACAATAGTGTCCATAAACACCCCTATCATCTGTACAAACCCCTGGGAGGCAGGATGGTTTGGTGTCGGTGAGGCGCTGGCAGCGACGTTGGCAGCACTCCCCATGCCCGCCTCGTTAGAGAACAAACCACGAGCGATCCCGGACTGCATCGCCTGAGCCACAGTATAAGCCACCCCACCGGCAGCGGCCTCTTGCCAACCGAAGGCGCTGTTGACTATCAGTTTGAGAATGGTCGGCAATTGCTCAATATTCATCCCGACAACGACCAAGGCGATCAAGATATAAGCAAAAGCCATAATAGGTACAACTACCTCGGATACCCGCGCAACTTTACGCAGCCCACCCATGATGACCAAGCCACTGGTGATCACCAGCAGAATACCTATCCAATAAGTTGCTTTAATGTCAAACCAGTAAGCCTCTTTGACATCAAACACAATTTCCAATGCCCCCGTAATGGTATTGGCCTGAACGGCAT
>Ga0114983_1000206_pt1 | contig 24505 bp, 19 predicted proteins | sample Shrwel_input2_RT_FD_87182 | JGI IMG/M metagenome (GOLD analysis project Ga0114983, IMG submission 87182) | Subsurface microbial communities from deep shales in Ohio, USA - Utica-3 well 1 S input2 RT | ecosystem: Environmental > Aquatic > Deep subsurface > Shale gas/oil reservoir > Produced... | reverse complement strand
GATATGAGTACGCGCCAAAGCTTCTGAAAGTTGCATAAAAAAATCCGATGACATGGGGTCATCGGATTTTGATCCTTTCAGTGAGATCGTCAAGCGATCTGTCTTAACTGATCGGCATTAGGCTTTGCCGGTTTTTTTGTTTTTATCGCCAGGACCTTGGGAAGATCAGGCTGTGGTATTGATATTGTGGCCTATGTTACCAACCGGGCCGGCAGGTTCTTGTGCCGGTGTGGCGGCTTGAATAAGTTGCAGCGCGATTTCGCCTTCGGCTTCTTGTTGCTGCTTGGCCAGTTGCGCGACTTTAACACCGACAGCGCCGGTATCCATATTGACCGGCAGTGGCTGGGAGTTGAGAGAAACTGTCATGGCTTTCCTCTGGGTTAATGAGTCACGTCGGGACTCGGGCATGATACTGTTATCGGCATCAATAGCCTTAACTTTAGCCTAAATCCCGCTTGTCCGGCAAAGCAGCCAAGCCGCCAGTGGGCGACTCGGCTTCTTGCTGCGGCTCTGCACTTCAAGTCGTGAGCCATCAAGCGGCCTTACGGCGGCGCTCCAATAGTTTTCTACTGCTGACAATCAGGATAGTGATGACTATGGCACCGATAATCAGCCCCAATGCCAGGGTTACGCTCTGCAGCGCCGCCGGGTTGACCGCCAGGGTGCCGCCCAAGCCAAGCATCATGATGCCGGACATTAGCTTCAGGGTCTGGCCCTCTTTCTCGGTTAACTTACGTTTACCGAGCGTCATGCTGAAAGCGATCACTATGATGGCCAGTGGGATCACATAGACAATGTTGTACAGCACCAGGTACATATAGCGCTCAAAGCTCGGCAGGTTATGCATGGAGAGCACACTGGTGTAGATCATAGGGAAACCGGCAGTACACAAGAGCTCATAGGCGTTGGCCAGAATCGCCAGTACTGTGGTGCCGGCTATCATGGTCGCCAAACTGGAGGCGCTGGAAAGCTTACCCATGCGCTTGATAAGCCCGCTGCGGTTTTCCGCCGACATGGAGAGGGTCACTTCCCCCTTGGTAAAGAAGTAGTCTTTGATGTTGATAGTGCCTGCTATCAGCGCCAGGATCCCCGCCGCCAGAATAATCATCCCGCCATCACTGCCGGCGCCTAATAGCTGGAAGATATTGAGCCAGGCGGTCATAAACAGGAAGTAAATAAAGCCAGAGAAGAACACGAAGATGCCACCAACCAGTAGCATACGGCTGCGGCTCTTGGCATTGACCATGATGGACAACAGGAACAAGAGCACAAAGAAGGCGCAGGGGTTAAAGGCATCGACACCGGCCAGTACCAGTGTCAGGATTGGCAGTGACATGGTTTCAGGTGTCACCACCCCAACCAGAGGCAACTCTACTGGCTGCACTTCCGGCTCTGCCGCCAGAGCCGTGGCATCACAAGTGCCGTCACCACCATCATTGGCGCAGGTGCCAAACAACGGCGCCTGGGTTGAGCTCGTGCTTGCCTGAGTACTTGCTTGTCCCGGCATATCTTCCGGGCTCAACTGGCCGCCCGCCTGCAAGTAGCAGTTCTTGAGGCGGTTGAGCAGGAATTGACCTGTTACCTCTTCACTGGAATAACCGACTATCGCCTTGCCACAGGTAGCCATATAGGGCACAGAACGGGCTTCTGTTCCTGTCTCTGTGGCCAACTGCTGCCACAGCTCTTGAGTGCCTTCGGCGCCCACCATCACAGAGTGCAGCTCTATCCAGGGGTAGCGCTCCGGCAGAGAGTCAATGAATGGATGCGCTTCAGCGCAGTGGGGGCAGGTCTTGGACCAGACAAAATATAAAGGAATTTTGATCTGCCCTTGCTGATCCTCCTGTTGCCACTGGATCTGCGACGCCGAATATTCGGTTGCGGTAAGGCCTGCGCTGAAACTCAGTAACAGGCAGAGAAAGAAGGTTCTTAACATAAGCTTACCTGTGTAAGAGGGATTAAATTGTATCTGAATGACCCATAGCCCGGTTCAGGCTACAAGTGCCCTACGAATACTTTACTCCAAAGCTTTGGTATTCATGAAAAAGCAGCATCAAAACTGTTAGCAGACTCGAAAAAGTCCCTAAAGTGAGACACATGGATATTTGTTAAGCTTTGAGTAATGAAAGTGCATTCGAACAGTGTCAACGCGCTTAACAACTTCAGTAATTTATATTTTTGCCGCTACACTTTTATTGCCCACAACATTTTCTATAGGACTTCTTATGCAATTCACGCTTAAAACCCGCTTACTGCTGGTCAGTTTGGGCGCAGTTTTGCTTACGGTTGCCGCCCTGGTTGGCCTTTCTTCCTTCTCTATTCGTGATAATGCCATGCAGAGAACCCAGCATGAGGTCGATCAGCTGGCGACCACCTTTGCCAGCGGCATAGGGCTGTGGATGTATGACAGACAAAAGGCGGTCAGCAGTCTCAAGGGCACTCTGCAGCGGAATCCTGAGATTAATATTACCCCTTTTCTGATGCAGGCCCATGAGGCCAGTGGTTTTGCTTTGACCTACTACGGCGATGAGCGGGGTAATATGTACCGTCAGGATCCCAGCCTGAATACGGCTGGCTATGATCCCCGGGTTCGCCCTTGGTATCAGGATGCCAAGCGGGAAGGAGCCATGATAATGACGGCGCCTTATGTCAGTGCCACATTGCAAAAGCTGGTGGTCACTATAGCCGAGCCAGTAATGAATAACGGCCGTTTGCAGGGCGTGGCAGCGGCTAACCTCACCATAGATCAACTGACAGATGCGGTGCGAACCCTCAAGGTGCCGGGTGACGGCTATGCCGTGATGCTTGAGCGCTCAGGCTTGATTATCAGCCATCCGGACAAGGAGCTGAATGGTCAGCAGTTCAGCCGTCTTGGCAGCGCCTTCAATCCTCAGTGGCTCAGCGCCAGGATCAGCGCCAATACCCTGGATGAGATGGCATTCGACGGCAGCAGCAAGCTGTTTTACGTGGCGGCGGTGCCTCATACAGATTGGGCACTGATGTTTGTGATGGACAAGGCAAGCATCATGGCCGAGGCCACCGAGCTGGCATGGTGGATGTCTGCGGTGGGCGTGTTGTTTTTGGTAGGTTTTGGTCTGTTGCTGGTATTGGTATTCAAGAGCCAGTTCCGCGATCTGGAACGTCTGGCCAAGGCGCTCAACGATATTGCTGAAGGGGAAGGGGACCTCACAGTCCGCATCGAGACCCGTAATCAGCACGATGAGATAGGCATGCTCGCTGCCGGCTTTAATCGTTTTGTTGAACGCTTGCACGGCATGATTTCTCGTATGAGTGACATAGCCCAGCAGTTGGGAGGCCAGGCACAGGAGACCCGCCATTCGGCCGAGAGTAACAGCCAGAGCATCGAAGTGCAGCAGGACGAAGTCACTATGGTGGCAACCGCTGTAACCGAAATGGCCAGCGCCACCGAGGAGATCGCCAGTAATGCCGAGCTGACGGCACAGACTGCGCAGTCGGCGGTTGGTCTGGCCGGCAGTGGACAACAGCAGGTGCTGCAGAGCCAGGAGTCGATTCGTAGCCTGGCGCAGGAAGTGGATACCGCCAGTCAGATCATCGGTGAGCTCAACGAGCACTCGCAGAAGATCAACAGCATTTTGTTGACCATCAGCGGTATTGCCGAGCAGACCAATCTGTTGGCTTTGAACGCCGCCATCGAAGCTGCCAGAGCCGGTGAGCAGGGGCGTGGCTTTGCCGTGGTGGCTGATGAAGTCAGGGTGTTGTCGCAGCGCACTCATGCGTCGACACAAGAGATCCAGACCATGATTGAGACCTTGCAAAAAACCGCTTCCAAGGCAGTGAACTCCATGGCTCAGAGTCATCAGATGGCCGAAACCAGTGTGATGGATGCCGAATCGGCCAGTGCCAGTCTGGCGCAGATAAGCCAAGCAATTACCCAGATATCCGATATGGCCAGCCAGATAGCTACAGCGGCCGAAGAGCAAACCTCTGTCACCAGCGAAATCAACCGTAATACCGAGTCGATTCGTGAGGTTTCTCAAACCCTGTCACAGGAGGCCAACAGCGCCACAGTCAAAGCGCAGGAGTTGGCAAAGTTGTCAGATTCGCTGCGCCGTGAAGTCGGCCGTTTTAAACTCTAGCGCAATGCCTAAGGAGGGTGCGAACAAATCCCATGTGTGCCTGCATCGGCTTACGGGCCTGTAAGCCACTTCGCACCTTCCCTAAGGGGCATACATTTGTGGATCTTGAAAGTACTTAGTTATTCGGCGGCGCTTGGCTTTTCAATCGTCGCCATCATCTGTTGGTTATTACACCAATGCAGACTCACTTCGCGATTGTCTTTATGGGTTGCTGTGCGGATACGAGTGACTATGGGGCGAGAGAAGTGTGCTGCGGTTAAATATTCTTTAACCCTTTCAATTCGTCTATTGGCAAGCCACATATTATATTTTTGTAACTCTTCATCGCCGATAGACTTATCCATATTGAATTCCAATAACAGATAGCCGCTTGAATTGTCGCTATTATCAGCAACAATTTTATCCAGTTGCAAAGAATCCCGACTACTGAAATAAGAGCTGTTCTTGGCATAATCGACATTGCCAAGCAGGACGCTTTTATCGCAGGTGGCTTGGGTCGCGCCGGTAAACAGCAGTAACCCCAGAATCAGGGCACGCATATCATTCTCCTTTGACTATGACTTTATTATTGATCTTGTCCACTTTTGAGGCGCAAATTTAATCGATTGTTCAGAGGAAATCAATTTTATATGAATATCAATTTTTTCTGAATTGTAGCGTCAGAATACAGAGTAGGTGACGGAAAAATGTCGCAGGAAATAAAAGGTTAATTACTGCGACATCTATTTATATCTTGCCAAGTAATTGACTGAATAATATCAGAGCTTCAGTTGATCTTAATATCATTCACTGTGAGCCCTACATTAAGATTGTTGCGGGTGGCATTGGAGTAGGGGCAAACACTGTGGGCCTTGAGCACCAAGGCTTCAGCCTCAGCTTGTGCAAGCGGCAGAGTGACAGCCAGAGATACCTGCAGCGCAAACCCGCCATCTTGACTGATCAAGCCGACATCTGCGGTGACAGGAGCGCTGGCAAGCTTGATTTTGTCCAGGCGCGCCACATGTAAAATGGCGTTGGAGAAACAGGCGGCGTATCCGGCGGCAAACAACTGTTCCGGATTGGCTCCGGTTCCTGTCCCGCCCATCTCCTTGGGATAGCTTAGGGTCAATAACAAGGCACCGTCATGGGTGACTACTTCGCCGTTGCGGCCGGCTTTGGCTGTGGCTTGAGTGTGATAGAGCATAGTAGTTTCCTTAATTTAAATTGCGTACAATCTAATTGCTGGCAATGATAGATCGATATTTGTTCCGGAAGCAAGTATATTGTGCGCAATTAAATTGTGTTTAGGGTTTGCATATGTCAAACGAACCCCTGTGCCTGGAAAACCAGGTCTGCTTTTCGCTATACAGCGCCGCCAATGCTATGGTGCGGGCCTACCGGCCTGTGCTGGATGCCCTGGATCTTACCTATCCGCAATATCTGGCTATGCTGGTGCTTTGGCAACACAAGGGCATCAGTGTCAAGGCGCTGGGTGAGCGTTTGCATCTGGATTCAGGCACTTTGACGCCCTTGCTCAAACGCCTGGAATCTAAAGGTTTGCTGTTAAGAGGCCGCAGTGAACAGGACGAGCGGGTGCGGGTATTGACGCTCACTGATGCCGGCCAGGCTTTGCAAGCGCGCGCCGCCGATGTGCCCGAGCAGATGCTGTGTCGCAGCGCCATGCCGCGGGCGGAGCTGCAACAACTGAAAAGCTTGTGTGACACCCTGTGGCAGCAATTGGAACGTTAACGGAAAGAGGCTGATGGAACAGGTCGATCTGGCAATCATAGGTGGTGGCATCTCCGGCGTGGCGGTGGCGCAGTGCGCGGCGGCGGCCGGTTATTCCGTGGTGCTACTGGAAAAGTCCACTCTGGCGGCAGGCACCTCCTCCCAGTCCAGCAAACTGATCCATGGCGGCTTACGTTATCTCGAATCCGGGCAACTGGATCTGGTGCGTGAATCGCTGCGGGCCCGGCGTGAGTTATTGCGTCTGGCGCCAACCTTGGTCAAGGCCGTCCCTTTCTTTATCCCGGTTTATCGTGACAGTCGCCGCGGCGCCTTGACCCTCAGGGCCGGCCTCAGCCTCTACGGCTTGCTGAGCGAGTTTGACCGCCTGGGCCGTTTTCGTAGCCTGCCTGCCAGGGCTTGGGGGAGCTTTCCCGGACTCAAGCTGGCCGGAATGACCCATATGTTCCAATACTGGGATGCCCAGACGGATGATGCCTTGCTGACCAAGGCGGTGGCCGACAGCGCCAGGTTGCTCGGTGCCGATATCCGCGAGGGCGCCGAGTGTTTGACAATAGAGCATAAGCCTCTGGGATGTAAGCTGAGTTACCGGGATGCGGATGGCGACAAAATGCTGCACTGCCGCTTTCTGGTCAACGCCGCCGGCGCCTTTGTCAACGAACTGCTGGCGCGGGTGACACCGCCCATAGCCCAGACGGCAATAGACTGGGTACAGGGGAGTCATTTGCTTCTGGATATTCCTGCGCCGCCCGGGGTGCTCTATCTGGAGTCCTGCTTCGATGAGCGGGTGGTATTCGTGATGCCTTGGTACGGCAAGACGCTGATAGGCACCACGGAAACCCTCTGCCAGGGACCGGTTCCGCAGATCACCCGAGAGGAGATAGCTTATCTGCTGGGGATCTATCGGCACTATTTTGGAGGCTCTGGCAGTTTCACGGGTGCTGTCACTACAGAGGCGCTTGAAGCCAAGGTATTGGCGCATTTCAGTGGCATGCGGGTGCTGCCCAAGGGTGATGGCGATGCCTTTGGTCGGCCGCGGGAGGTACAGTTGTACCAGCGTTATTCCCATCCCAGATTGCTGACGCTCTACGGCGGTAAGTTAACCACCTTTCGTGCCACTGCCAAAGCGGTGACGGCAGAGATAAGCAAGGTGCTTGGCAAACGCAGCCCCAAAGCGGATGTCGACAAGCTGATGCTGGGATGATTTTTAGGGTGAAACAGGCTAAAGTGTGCCGCTTTTGCCGCCGGGCTGAATTGGAAACTTGGGATATATTAGAGTGAGATGTGACTTTTTTGCGCAGGGCAAGTGCCGCTCCTGTACTCACATAGCAACGCCAATGGTGCAACAACTGGCCGCCAAGAGTGAGCAGTTGGCGCAGTTGCTCAGCCCCTTTACCCCCTTTGAACTCTTAGCCCCGGTCAGCGGGCCGTCCCTGGGTTTTCGCAACAAGGCCAAGATGGTGGCACTCGGGGCCGCCCATCAACCCATTCTGGGGATAGTTTCCCCGAGTGGTGAGGCCGTGAGCCTGTGCGATTGTCCTCTTTATCCTGCCGATATGCAGGCCCTGCTGCATCGGCTTGAGCTGTTTGTGCGTCAGGCCGGGATCCCACCCTATCGGGTAGATAAGGCCAAGGGCGAACTCAAGTTTGTGTTGTTGACCCGCGCCGAAATCAGCGGCGACTTTATGCTCAGGTTTGTGTTGCGCTCCAGGCAATCCATCGAACGGATAGAGCGTGAACTGCCAAAGCTGCTGGCCGAGTTTCCTGCCATCAAGCTGGTATCTGTGAATCTGCAGCCGGTTCATATGGCCAGGCTCGAAGGTGAGCAGGAGATTTTTCTCACCGAGGCGCAGCGTCTGGAGGAGTCCTTCAATGGCGTGCCTCTTTATATCCGCCCCAAGAGCTTCTTTCAAACCAACCCACAAGTAGCGGCGGCCCTCTATCAGAGCGCCAAAGACTGGGTCAGTGAGCTGAAGCCTGAGTCGATTTGGGATCTCTTCTGTGGTGTCGGCGGTTTTGGGCTGCACTGCGCCAGCAAAGACACAGAGCTTACAGGTATCGAAATCGAGGCCGAAGCCATCGTCTGCGCCAAGTTATCCGCCGAAAAGTTGGGGCTTGAGCGGGTGGACTTCAAGGCGCTGGATTCGGGCAGTTTTGCCGCGGCGCAGTCGGCAGGCCAAGTACCGGAACTTATGATAGTCAATCCGCCGAGACGTGGTATAGGGGCCGAGCTTTGCCGGGCCATTTCGACCTTTGCGCCGCCGCATCTGCTCTATTCCAGCTGCAACCCTGAATCTTTGGCCAAAGATCTGGCGGCCATCAGTGGTTATCGTGTGCGCAAGGTGCAGCTGTTCGATATGTTCCCGCACACGGATCATTATGAGGTATTGGTGTTGCTGAGCCGTGACTAAGACAGTGGCGTCTATTCTCTTGGCCAATACAGGCTGATGGCGGCGCCGCCCAGAGTTTGCGAGTGGCTCAGCTCCAGTCGGCCGCCGTGCCAGATGGCAATCTTGCGCACTATATAAAGCCCCAGGCCAAAGCCGCTGCCATCACTCTGTTTGGCATCTCTGGCAAAGGCCGCCAGTAGTTTTTTCCCTTTGTCTTCAAAGCCCGGGCCATCATCCTCGACTCTGAGGCAGTTATGGCTTTCGCTTTGCTCGAAACTCACCTGTATCTCTTTTTCGGCGAAACGCATGGCATTTTGGATCAGGTTCTGGCAGGCCACATTCATTGCCGTCTTATCGAATTGTGCCTGGCCCGGCACAGAGTGGAATCCTATCTGAAAGTCACGGCCATAGAGGCTGTATTTTTGCTCTAGAGTCTGCATAAAGTCTGCGATGGATTGTGATACATGACACAGCTCTCCCTGTTTATGCTCCAGGCGGGCAAAAGAGAGATAGTTGGCAGCCAACTGTTCTATCTCGTCTATGTCCTGGGCCAGGCGCGCTGCGTATTGAGGCTCCATCTGCTGCTTGCTCAGCTCAAGGGCAAAGCGCATCCGCGCGAGCGGAGTGCGTACTTCGTGGGAGATGGTATGGGATAACTCTTTATGCATCTGGACAAAACTCACTATCTGGTGGCTCATGCTATAAAGCGCCTGAGCCAGCGGAAAGATAGCCGAGCTTTTACGTATGGTTAGCGGTTGCAGCGAAGGTTGATGGCCAAAGCGAATGGCGCTTTGTTGCAGGGTATGGAGATCGCGAAACACAGGCCAGATAAGCAAGATGGCAACCAGAGCCAGACTGGAGTAGAAACCGAGCAAGATCAAACTGGTGGTATCCTCTTTATCTTGCTTCTCTGTTACCGGGCCAAACCTGAGTAGCTCAGTGCCTGAGCCTTGCTTGTAGTAGTAGAGCTCACCGCTGGAGTGACGCAGTGCCAGGGTTTGTCCCTCATTGAGTAACTGCCTCAGGCTTGTGGGTAGTGCCAGGCTGCCGGCGGTAAGAGTCGACAGATGCGCGCCTTGACCCCGGGTCTGCAATAAGTCGTCCACCGAGATTAAATAACTGGCTTCTTCGCTGCGGTATTGTTCTGTCAACTGGTCAAAACTCCACAGCAGCAGGGAGCAGGACAGTAGCAGAAAACCGAACAGCCGATAGAACTGAAATTTCATGCCCGAGCCCTGGTCATGGCCTGATTGGGCTGGTAGTTGAACAGGTAGCCCTTGCCATGCACTGTGGTGATCTGCAGACCGCTTATCTTTAGTTCATCCAGGCGTTTACGCAGCCTGCTGACCTTCAAATCTATGGCCCTGTCCAAGCCATCATAGGTACGGCCAATAAACTGCTCAAACAGGTACTCCCGCGATAATATTCGTCCGGCGTTGATAACAAACACCCACAGAAGTTCAAACTCCTTGGTAGTAAAGGTCAGCGCCGAGCCCGCCAGAAACACCTGCTGCTGGTTAGGGTCAAGCTGTAGATCGTGCAGACACAAAGCTTTACGTCCTGGCAGCTGTTGGCGGTTACGAAGTTGAGTACGTATTCGTGCCAGCAGCAAGGGAGGCACCACAGGTTTGAGCAGGTAATCACAGGCGCCGAGCTCCAACCCAAGGATCTGATCGCCCTCACTGTCGCGGGCGGTGAGGAAGATAAGTGGGCAGGGATAACAGGCCGCCAAACGAGGGTAGATGCAAAAGCCATCTTCACCGGGCAGCATTACATCACAAAGGATCAGGCTGAAACTGTCACTGTCCTGACGGGCGAGTGCGGCTTCGGCATTGTCCAGATGAACCAGCTCGAAATTTTCGTTGGTCAGATAGGTGCAGATCAGCTCTGCCAGTGGCAGATCATCCTCGATCAGGAGTATTTTTTCTTTCATAGCAGATCCCAACTCAGGCCCCGCCGTCTGCGGCTGGCGGGCTCATAGATAGCCACTCTGAGCAAGCGGCTGGCAACGGTACGGTTTTGCTGATCCCTGAGCTCGATAAGTGTATCCCGGGCCAGGCTTAGCTGCAGTTTATAACTGAAGTCTCGGCGTTGATGAAAACAGGTCAAAGGTGCTGCGCTGTGGGCCAGCCACAGGCATAGAGAGCGAGGCTGTTGGCTGTGAAACTCGAGTTGCAGTTGCAGTTTGCACTCGGATTCCTGATTGGTCATGGCGCAGGTATCCGGCGCCAGCCAAAGATCTTCCCCCAAGGCGCTTGCCCAGGGACTTATCAGCATGAGTAACCACAGTAACCATCGATTCATAGAAGCCTCAAAACCGATAACTCAAACCGATGAAACCTGAGAGATAGCCATCCTTGTCTATCATGGGACTGTCGGTGATCCCCGAGTCAAGCCAGGTGTATTCGGTTACCGCTACCAGGTTAATATCCTGCCACAGTGGCAGATTAACCAGCAGGCGGGCGTGATAATTGATACTGGCCGAGGGAGAATAGCTTAGTCTCAGCGGGCCGCTTTCTTCAGGTCTTAGCTGATAGTAGTAACGCACCAGGGATTCACTCTTGCGAATCGCGCCCAGCTCAAATCCCAGAGCCCCCCATGAGTAGAGCAGGCTCTTTCTTAATCTGAACTGCAATTCGTTGCCGTCATGTACCCCGGAAATGTCGTGAAACATGCCCAGATTGATATCTGTGTAGGGCGTGACCCAGGTGACGGAAACTCCGCCCAGATAGGAGATGTGACGCTTGATTTCGTTAAGGATAGGTTCGCTGTTACTGTTGGGGCGTATGACCTGCGCCTTGTAGGGAGAGAAGCCTATGATGTCGCTTAAAAACAACTTGTTAAGCCCATCAAACTCGAAAAAGAATCCATCCTCATTGAGCTTGGTTTGCAGGTCGAATAGCAAGTTGTCCGACTCATGAAGGCTGTAGCCCAGTGTAAAGTTTTCCAGATAGAAGCGTTTTGAGTAGTAGCTCCAGGATGGTAGCAGGAAAGTTTCTATCGGCTTGGCATGCACTCTGGGATTGTCCAGCCGACCATATCCCAGGGCGAGGGCGAGTCTGAACTCATCCACAGGGATAGTTTCCGTCGCATTTTCTTCAGCTGCTGCAGTCAGGTGCAACTGAAGGCCAAGCATCAATATCGCGTACCACCAAAGCTTCATAGCTTACTTCTACTTCCTGCGAACTTTCATTGAATCTAAATAAACACTTGTTAAAAGTCTGTAAAAATTTAACCAAGTTACAAAATGCTACAAAAGTATTATGTTTTTGGTTCTTTTGTGGTGATTGTATTTGATGTTTTTGTGAATATCTATGCAATTAAAATTGACGAGTGTCAAAAGTGTTGCTAGTCAGCTTAATGACAGTTGGTGTATTTTGGTTAGCATTTTGATTGGTGATTGTTTTTGTTGTGGTTTATTTTTAGCCTGGTTGGTTTGGGCTTATGGGCATAATCCTTGTTAATCACTTTTGAATAAATATTAATTGTTTGAATTATGTTGCGGGTTTGCGCCTGGCGGTGGTCTTAAGACAGCCAAGATACGTGGTTGATTCTGAACGGATACACTTGCCGGCGTGTTGGGAGGTCGCGATTCAGGGAAGATTTACCGCTATTTTGTTTTAATTACAGCTAGTTGAGAGGCTATGACTGATTCTCAGTTGCCTGTTCATTTGTTTGTCTTGCCGTACGCCTACAGACTAAGCCTATGAATATAAGATAAGTGTCACACTTATGTCATACAATGGAGCCAGATCAAACAAGTATAGAGCTAACACAGATGTGGCAGATTTTTGTTCGTTTCTTTTCATTGGGACTGGTGAGTTTTGGCGGCCCGGCGGCGCACATAGGTTACTTTCGCAAGACTTTTGTCGAAGAGTTAGGCTGGCTTGATGATAAAGATTATGCGTCATTGGTGGCTTTGAGTCAGTTTTTGCCCGGCCCGGGATCGAGTCAGGTCGGTTTTGCCATAGGTTACCGCCGCGGTGCCCTTCCCGGGGCGATACTGGCCTTTATCGGCTTTACCTTACCTTCGTTTCTATTGATGTTTCTGTTGGCTGTCAGCAGCTATCAATACCTCTCCAGTGATTTATTTCAGGGGGTTATTGCCGGGCTCAAGTTATTGGCTGTAGTGGTGGTCGCCGATGCCGCCTGGGGGATGTTCAAGCAATTTTGTCGCAACCGCACCACTCAGGTGTTGGCCTTGTTGAGTACAGTGATCCTGCTGTTATGGCCAGGGAATTTGACCCAGTTGCTGTTGTTGTTTGCCGGTGCCATTGTCGGATTTTTCTGGCTCAATCGTGATGCACCAGCGCCGGCCAAGCCGGGAAGCATGCAGCTTAACTGGAGTGCTTTACTGATATTTCTATTTTTATTGCTGCTTACAGGTCCCTTACTTGCTCATCCTCTGGCTGAACTATTCAAACAGTTTTATCAGACCGGCTCTATGGTATTTGGCGGCGGCCATGTGGTACTGCCTTTGCTTGAGAGTCAGCTGGCAAACAGTATAGATCATGATAGGTTCCTTACCGGCTATGCACTGGCACAGGCTGTTCCCGGCCCCATGTTCAGTTTGGCGGCTTATTTGGGGGCTGAATTGTGGCCGCAAAATGCTCTTGTTGGCGCTTTAGTGGCAACCTTAGCCATCTTTCTGCCCGGTTTCCTGTTGTTGCTGGCGGTGATCCGCGGCTGGCAGGGAATTGCCGAGCGCCCGAAAATGGCGGCCATGGTGATGGGGATTAATGCCACTGTCGTTGGTCTGCTGGTGAGCGCTCTCTATCAGCCGGTATTTACCAGTGCCGTGACCCGTCCGATTGATATCGCCATGGTGTTGACCGGCTTTATGTTGCTTAAGCTATGGCGTTTACCTTTGGTATTTTTGGTATTCGGCTTTGCGGCTATGGGCGCTGTTTTGACTCTCTCTATGTAAACAAATGGTTTTATTTTGATCTCGGGCATTTTTTTGTCTGAACTTAAGGTAAACAAAGTTACTATAATTTGTAGAGATTCCATTTCCTGGGGGAAAACCTAAGTGTCCAGTCTAAGTTTACGAAATAAGTTACTCTTACTTGCCCTGTTACCATTATTGACGGTTTCCATTGTGCTGATGCTGGCGTCCTGGACAGTAGAATCGGATGCGCTGGAAAGCGAAATTACCAACTTCAGAGAAAAGCTGCTTAACGAGCGGCGTCAGGAGTTGGTGCATGTGACCGAAGTCGCCAAAGAGATTGTCAGTTTTCAGCGCGGTCAGGGCGGAGACTATAAGGCGGCCTTACGGGATGTGCGTTTTGGCAGCGCCGGTTATTTCTTTGTTTACGACGGTAATGGCAAAAATTTGTTTCATGCCTTACTGCCTAATCTGGAAGGAACAGATCAGATCGGCATGACAGATCCCAAAGGCACCAAGATCATAGTGGGTTTGTTGAATGCAGCCCGCAATGGTGACGGTATCCTTACTTATTACTACCAAAAACCCGGCACCAATGAGTTGGTGGAAAAAATAGGTTATGCCGCGATGATCCCCGGAACTGACTGGATTATCGGTACCGGCGCTTATGTGGATGATATTGAGGCTTCTGTAGCAGAGTATCGGCAGACGGCATTGGCAGATATGGAAGAAAAGTTATGGTTGACGCTGATGATAGTCATAGTCATCACTCTGATCACAGCTATGCTTATTCTGTTTGCTGCTCAGCGAACAGTGACTCCTATTCGCAACATGCTGGATAACCTCAATGATATCGCTCAAGGGGAAGGGGACCTGACCAAGCGTTTGCAGGTGCGCGGTGAAGATGAAATTGCCCAGTTAGGGCAGGCATTTAATCGCTTTGTCGACAAGCTGCAACGTATCATTCGTGATGTCACTACGGCCACTCATGAAGTGCAGGATGCGGCTGGCTCGATTCACTCCCAGACTCAGGCGATAGCGGCGCAGTTGGCCAACCATAACAATGAAACCGATCAGGTGGTGACCGCCATTACCGAGATGTCTTCCACTGCCCAGGAAGTGGCGATGAATACTACTCAGGTCGCAGAAGCGACTCACACGGCTACTGATGAAGTGGCTAAGGCTCAGGAGTGTGTCGATACTTCGCTGACCGAAATCTCCACCTTGATGGCAGAGATCAACAGCGCCGCCGATCATATTCAGTCGCTTAATGAACAGTCGCAGAAAATTAATAGCGTGCTGTCTGTGATAGGCGGCATCGCTGAACAGACCAACCTGTTGGCACTCAATGCAGCCATTGAAGCGGCCCGTGCCGGTGAGCAAGGACGCGGCTTTGCCGTGGTGGCCGATGAAGTGAGAAGTCTTGCGAGCCGCACTCAGGCCAGTACGTTGGAGATCAACGAGATGCTCAGTGAGTTGCATCGTCTGGTGAGTCAGGCGGTGGCGGCCATGGAAGAGAGCCAGCAAAGCTGCCATCGCAGTGTCGAATCTTCCAGGCTGATTTCCGAAAGTCTGGGGGCGGTAACCAGCTCGGTGACTTCCATCAATGATATGAGTACTCAAATTGCCACCGCTGCCACAGAGCAGAGTTCGGTGACCGAGGAGATCAACCGCAACGTTTATGCGATTCAGGAGATAGTCGCCGAGCTGTTGCATTCCAGCGAAGAAGCGGCCAGAGTCAGCCAGACAGTGTCCCACAGTGGCGATAACCTGGGACAACTGGTCAATCAGTTCAGAGTCTAATCTTGCTTGAGAGCTCAGTTGCAGGAATGAGCAACTAAAGAAAAATAAAACGGCGCCAATCAGGCGCCGTTTTTTATGGAACTCAGTTTAAGTTTAGGAAGCCAAAGGCGCCTCGGCGCGCTCAGCCTTTACGGCGCATACCTTGAACTCGGGAATGTGAGCCACGGGATCCAGCGCATTGATGGTCAGCTTGTTGGCTGCCGCCTCAACGAAATGGAACGGCAGGAACAAGACGCCAGGTTGTGCCCGGCGGCTGACAAAGGCCTGAATCAAGATTTCACCGCGGCGGCTTTCCAGTTTGAGCCAGTCGCCCTTGCCGACGCCCAAACGCTCGGCATCCTCAACCGAGATCATCACTCTGGGGGAGCCGAGTTCGTCCAGTCCGGCGGTTTTACGGGTCATGGTGCCGGTGTGGAACTGCTCCAGCAGGCGTCCGGTCGACAGCATCAAGGGATAGTCATCATCCGGCAGCTCAGCCGGTAAACGATAATTGACCGGCTGCAGTCGCCCTTTGCCATGGGTAAAGCTGTTGCGGTGCAATACCCGGGTACCCGGGTGCAGCTCATCTGGACAGGGCCATTGCAACCCGGCTGGGTTATCCGTGGTTCTGTGCCAACTGATCCCGGCGTAGCTGGGAGTCAGGGCCGTGACTTCCTGCCAAATTGCCTGTTCATCGCCATAGTGCCAGTCGGCGTCCATGGCATTGGCCAGCAGTTGCAGTATCTGCCAGTCCGGGCGGGCACTACCTGGCGATTGCAAGGCGACTTCCAACCTTTGAACCCGGCGCTCGGTATTGGTGAAATGTCCGCGCTTTTCGGCAAAGGCTGCTGCCGGCAATACCACATCGGCCATTTCGGCAGTTTCGGTGAGAAATATATCCTGCACTACCAAAAATGGCAGCTTATTCAGCGCCTTGAGCACATGAGCCTGGTCGGGGTCGCTCAGTACCGGGTTTTCGCCCATCACAAACAGGCTCTGCAGCCGGCCATCCAAAATCGCCTGCATCATATGAGAGGCCGGAATGCCTGTCTCAGGGCTCAGCTTGTCAGTGCCCCAGGCCCGCGCCAGTTTCAGCCGCGCAGCATCGTCATCCAGACGTTGATAGCCACTGAAATAGTTGGGCAGGGCGCCCATATCACAGGCACCCTGGACATTGCTCTGGCCGCGCAAAGGGTTGATCCCGGCGCCGTCGAGCCCGAGGTTACCCAGCAATAGCTGCAAATTGGCAATGGCGGTGACATTGTCATGGCCAGTGGTGTGCTGGGTGATCCCCATGGCGTAGTAGAGGGCGGTCTTTTTGGCGGTGCCCAGCATTTCGGCCATGGCCGCTATTTCGCTGCTGCTGACGCCTGTCACCCTGGCGGCCTGCTCCAGGCTGTAATCCGGCCGCAACAGCTCTTCGCGCAAGGCCTCAAAGCCTGTGGTGCGGCTGCGGATATAGGCCTTGTCATGCCAGTCGTTGAGCAGTATCTGCTGCATGATGGCGTTGAGCAGCATCACATCTGTGCCGGGGCGATGACGCACAAACAGCTCGGCGCTGTCGGCTATGCTGACCCGCTTGGGATCGGCGACCAGGAGTCTGGCCTTGCCGCGATTGACGACCGACTTGATCCTCGAGGCAATGATGGGGTGGGCACAGTCGGTGTCCGAGCCCAGGATAAAGATGAGATCTGAATCCTCTATGCCGGGAATGTCATTGGTCATGGCGCCGCTGCCGAGGGCATCGTAGAGCCCGGTCACAGTGGAGGCATGGCACAGGCGGGCGCAGTGATCTATGTTGTTGCTGCCGATAATGGCTCTGAACAGCTTTTGCAGCAGGAAGTTTTCTTCATTGGTGGCCTTGGCGGATGCCAGTGCGCCGAATGAACTCGGGCCAAACTGTTCCAATTGTTCTTGCCAGTGGGCGGCAATATAGCTGATGGCCGTTTGCCAGCTACAGGGTTCCAACTTGCCGTTACGGCGTATCAGTGGCTGGGTTAGGCGCTCTTTACTGTTGATAAAGTCGAAGCCGAAGCGACCCTTGACGCAGAGCATGCCCTGGTTCACAGGTGAGCGCACATCACCTTCGGCCGCAAGGATACGATTCTGGCTAGTGTCTACCTTGAAGCGGATGCGACAACCGACGCCGCAATAGGTGCAGATGGTGCTGGTCACCTTGATGTCGGGGGCTTGTCCTTGGGTCTTGTGGCGGGCATCGACCAAGGCGCCGGTCGGGCATACCTGCAGGCAGTTGCCGCACTGAACACAATCGCTGTCGGCCATGGAGACGCTGAAACCGGCTCTGGGGGCCCGGCGTTCGCTATTGCCTCCTGGCAGCGCCGAGAATTGGTCGGCCTCAAAGCTGATCGCCTTGTGGCCGCTGCGGCGGTGGCAGATGTCAACGCAGGCACCGCAGCTGATGCAGCGGTTGGCGTCGAAACGGATAAAGGGCGCACTCAAGTCTTGGGCAAAGTGTCTGGCCAGCAGTGCCGATTCGCCACTGCTATCTTGCTCTAGCAAGCCCTGGCTGCTGACCTTGTATTCACTGGCGTAGTCTCGCAGGCGACAGTCCATATTGGCCTGACAGCCACATTCGAGGCAGCGTTTGGCCTCGGCTTCGGCCATTTGCGGCGTCAGTCCCAGCTCTACTTCGGCAAAGTTACTCAGGCGCTCGGCCACCGGCAGTTCCGGCATCTTGACTCTGGCACTTTTCACCTGTGAGGGGAAAAGATCTTTGGGTAAATCCTGTTGGGACTTGAGCCCTATCGCCTTGCTGGCATTGAACTCCACTGGCGTCAGTGGGCAACTGAGCCCCTTATTGAACAGGGCGTCTATGGCCTCGGCGGCGCGGCGACCATCAGCGACCGCTTCCACCGCAGTGGCGGGGCCGCGGCGCACATCACCGATAACAAACAGTTTTTCCAGCCCAGTGCTCATGCTGATGTCGCAGCCGTTGATCGTATTCCAGCGGCTGAGCGCCGGAGCACCTTGCAGCAGACGGTTTTCGGCCTGTTGCAGAAAGGCCAGATCCGGTGATTGGGACACGGCGGCGATCAGGGTATCAAACTCGCAGTCGAAGGTTTCGCCGCTGGGCTGAGGTCGGCGGCGGCCGGAGGCATCCGGTTCACCCAAAGACATTTTTTCCAGCGTGACTCGTGCAAGACGGCCGTCACTGGCGGCATGGTTGGCCACAGGATTGGTCAGTAGCAGGAAGTGGATACCTTCCTGCTCAGCTTCATGAATTTCAAAGGCTTCGGCCGGCATCTCCTCTTTGGTACGCCGGTAGATCAGTGTCACCTCGGCGCCGAGGCGTCTGGCGCTGCGGGCACAATCGATAGCAGTATTGCCGCCGCCGACAACGGCGACCTTCTTACCAGTGACCAACTGGTGATCCATTGCCAGATCTTTAAGGTAGTCGACCCCGAGATAGCAGCCGGGAAGGTCGCTGCCGGGATAGTTGAGTGGCACAGCCTTTTGCGCGCCCATCGCCAGACAGAGGGCATGATACTCCTCGACCAGTTTCGGCAGCCGTATCTGCTCGCCTATGGCTGTGTTGGTGTGAATGCGAATGCCGCTGCGCTCCAGCAGCGCTATCTCTTTATCGAGTATCGCCTTGGGCAGGCGATATTCTGGAATGCCGTATCTTAGCCAGCCACCGGCCTTGGGAGCGGCCTCAAAGATGTCCACTTCATGGCCCTGATTGGCGAGGAAGAAACCGGCACTGAGCCCGGCGGGACCTGCACCGATTATGGCCACCTTCTTACCGCTGGGGGCGGCCTTGGGCGGCTGATAGGGTTCGGTATCGGCCAAGTCCAGATCGGCGGCGTGGCGTTTTAGCTGACGTATCGCCAGTGGCTCATCGATCAGGGCGCGGCGACAGGCACTTTCACAAAATGCCGGGCAGACCCGACCGATAGACAGTGGCAAAGGCAGGGTCTGCTTGAGGATCCGCACCGCTTCTGTATGGTTGCCCTGACCTATGTGATACAGGTAAGACTGCACATCAACGCCTGCCGGGCAGGCTTGCTGGCAGGGGGCTTCGCAATCGGCGAAGTGATCTTTCAATATCCGTTTCAGCGTCTGCTGCCGATGGCTGTGCACTGCCTGGGTATGATTCTTGAGCTGCATCCCGGCAATCGCCGGAGTCGAGCAGGCCAGCAGCGGTCTGTCACCGTCGGCCATTATCTGGTCGAGCCGGGTCAGTTGGCACAGGTGTTCATCAGCGCCTTCTGTGGTAGCCGCGTGGGCGTCTGTATGGTGACACAGACAAGGAATGTCGATGCCGGCCCGCTGGGCCGCCTGCAACAGGGTCTCGCCCTCAAAGGCGCTGACGGCCTGGCCGTCGATATAGATCTCAAACATGGGCAGCCTTGTTATTTGCTCACCTTGATGGCGGTGAAGTAGGGACTAATTAAGCTGATAACTATGCAGTATATCGATCGAGTGTGTTGCTTCATTGAGCTGGAACAGGCTTTTGCCGGGGAATTCACAAAGCTTGGTGACTCTGTGCACTTGTCTGAAAAATGGATTTTGCTCAGTGTGATCTGGCTCGGAAGGAGATCTTTCTGACACACATCTGCACATTAAACTGAGGTGAAGTTGTCGCTGAGGGTTTCAATGCGGGCAGTCGGGGAAAGCACGCTGGAGTAAGTCGCTATTTTCCTGAAATATGAAGAATATCGGCAGCAGATTCGAGATGATTTGCTCTTGAGAAGGACACGTAAAATTGGTTCCGAGGCTATGTTTCTACTGCAAAATCATTGACTCCCTGACAGCGGTATTTTCAGCTAGATGGCTGCAGGTATAGTTTGTCATTGAAGGCTGCTGCTCGGTATTACCACTGGTTTATTTGCTGATTGAGTTGGCATATTTGATTTTTTGTCACAGTTTTTTCACCGTGGAATTAGCTAGAGTGTGCCAGATGCTTTACCGGAACAGACGCGGAATGCGGCGCCGGCGAAAAAAAATCAAGCTTCTGTCCGCAGTGGCATAGGTTTCAGCGGCTGCTTGGGTTAAAATCCCTCGTTTGCTACGTCCTTAACACCAAAGAAAGTTGAAATCGCATGTTTGAAGTCAATCCGGTAAAAAACAAAATCAAGGAGCTTGCCGACCGCACTATGCTCCTTAGGGGGTATCTTTGACTATGACGCCAAGAAAGAGCGTCTGGAAGAAGTAAGCCGCGAGCTGGAAAGCTCCGAAGTATGGAATGAGCCAGAGCGTGCTCAGGCCTTGGGTAAAGAGCGCTCGGCGCTGGAAGTTGTGGTTAAGACCATAGACGATATGGATGCGGGCCTCGAAGATGTCGAGGGGCTGCTGGAACTGGCCATTGAAGAGGAAGATGAAGAAACCTTCAATGATGCCAACAGTGAACTGGGCGATCTGGAAAAGCGTCTGGAAGAGCTGGAATTCCGCCGTATGTTCTCGGGCCCACAAGACGCTTCCGACTGCTATCTGGACATTCAGTCCGGCTCCGGCGGTACTGAAGCACAGGACTGGGCCAATATGGTGCTGCGCATGTATCTGCGCTGGGGTGAAGAGCATGACTTCAACCCTGAACTTATCGAAGTCTCAGACGGCGATGTGGCCGGTATCAAGAGTGCCACCATCAAGTTCAGTGGTGAATATGCCTATGGTTGGTTGAGAACCGAAACCGGCGTGCATCGTCTGGTACGTAAATCGCCCTTCGACTCGGGTGGTCGCCGCCATACCTCATTCTGTTCTGTGTTTGTTTACCCTGAGATTGACGATTCCATCGATATCGACATCAATCCGGCCGATCTGCGTATTGACGTGTACCGCGCCTCGGGTGCCGGTGGTCAGCACGTTAACAGAACCGAATCTGCGGTGCGTATTACCCACCTTCCGACCAATACCGTGGTGCAGTGCCAGAACGACCGTTCACAGCACAAGAACAAAGACACGGCTATGAAACAGCTAAAAGCCAAGCTGTTTGAGTTGGAGATGCAAAAGCAAAACGCCGAGAAGCAGGCGGCGGAAGATGCCAAGTCGGATATCGGCTGGGGCAGTCAGATCCGCTCCTACGTGCTGGATGATTCCCGCATCAAGGATCTGCGCACCGGGGTGGAAACCCGTAATACCCAGGCCGTGTTGGACGGTGATCTGGACAGATTTATTGAAGCCAGCCTGAAGTCCGGGCTGTAACAGAGAAGAAGCGGAAAATGACTGAACAAGTATTGGATGAGAACAAGCTGATCGCGGAACGTCGCGCCAAGCTGGAACATGTACGCCAGGGCTGCCCGGCCAATGGTCACCCTAACACTTTCCGTCGTAGCCACAAGGCTGCCGAGCTGCAGGCGCAGTTCGCCGATAAGAGCAAAGAAGAACTCGAGTCTCTGGGCTTCAAGACCGCCATTGCCGGTCGGATCATGGCCAAGCGCGGCCCCTTCCTGGTTCTGCAGGACGTATCCGGCCGCATTCAGGCCTATGCCGGCAAAGAAGTACAGGCTGATCTGAAAGAACGCTATCAGGGCCTGGATATCGGCGACATAGTTGGTGTTAAAGGCACTCTGCACCTGTCCGGTAAGGGCGACCTGTACGTTAATATGGAGGAGTATCAGCTGCTGACCAAGGCGCTGCGCCCGCTGCCTGAGAAATTCCATGGTCTGACCGATCAGGAAACCCGTTACCGTCAGCGTTATGTTGACCTGATCGTCAACCAGGATTCCCGTGACGCCTTCGTCATGCGCTCCAAAGTGGTTTCAGCCATACGTAACTTTATGGTGAAAAAAGAGTTTATGGAAGTGGAAACCCCTATGATGCATGTCATCCCAGGTGGTGCATCCGCGCGTCCATTTATCACTCACCACAATGCGCTGGATATCGACATGTATCTGCGTATTGCGCCTGAGCTGTACCTCAAGCGTCTGGTTGTCGGTGGTTTTGAACGAGTGTTCGAAATCAACCGTAACTTCCGTAACGAAGGTCTGTCGCCACGCCATAACCCAGAATTCACCATGATGGAATTCTATATGGCCTACGCAGATTACCGCGATCTGATGGATCTCACCGAAGAGATGCTGTCTTCCATCGCTCAGGATCTGCTGGGTGACACCAAGCTGCCTTACGGCGAGCACAGCATAGACTTTGGCGGCCCTTACGCCCGCATGAGCATGCTGGAAGCGATTCAGCACTACAACCCAGACAACGCCACGATTCAGGCCATGACCTATGAAGAGGTCAAGGATCTTGAGTTTATGCGTAAGCTGGCCAAAGACGTAGGGCTGGAAATCGAATCTTTCTGGACCTGTGGTCAACTGCTGGAAGAGATCTTTGGTGAAACTGCCGAGCCTAAACTGATGCAGCCTACCTTCATCACCGGCTACCCAGCGGACATCTCGCCACTGGCTCGTCGCAACGATGACAACGACTTCATCACCGACCGCTTCGAGTTCTTCATCGGTGGTCGTGAAGTGGCTAACGGCTTCAGCGAGCTTAACGACGCCGAAGATCAGGACAACCGCTTCAAGGCTCAGGTTGAAGCCAAAGATGCCGGTGACGATGAAGCCATGTTCTATGACGCAGACTATATCACGGCGCTGGAGCACGGCCTGCCACCGACAGCTGGTCAGGGCATAGGTATCGACCGTCTGGTGATGTTGTTTACCAACACTCACACCATTCGTGACGTGATCCTGTTCCCGGCCATGCGCCCACAGGCTTAAGTTCAGTCGCTCGAATTAGACGAGTCTATGCAATGAAGAAGCCGGCCAAGTGCCGGCTTTTTGTTTGCCCATGTTTTTTAGGGGGATTCAGTGCACTCTGGCCCCTTGGCCAACACAATCCGATTGCGGCCCTGTGCTTTGGCTTGGTAAAGGGCGCCATCGGCCCTGGAAACCACGGCATCTATATCGGTATCACTGCACTGAAATTCGCTCAGGCCGCCGCTGATACTGGCGCATTCAGCGGCAATTCCCAAGGCTCTGAGGCGCCGGGCACATTCGTTTCGCAAACGTTCAGCAATCGGTTGTGCCTGCTCGGCAGCAGTGTGGGGCATAAGAATGACAAATTCATCGCCGCCGTAACGGGAGGCGCTATCTTGGGCTCTGAGACCGGCCAGGCAGACCTCTCCCAAAGTAACTATCGCCTTGTCGCCCATTAGGTGACCCGAGCTGTCGTTGAGTTTCTTGAGGTTATCGAGATCGAAGATCAATATGCTGGTCGGGGTTCGGTAACGTTGAAATCGGGCCAAATTTTCTGTCAGTAATTGGAGTAATTTACGGCGGTTGTAAAGTCGGGTAAGCGGATCGCGCTCGCATCTTTCCCTGAGTTCCAGCTCCAAATGATGGCGGCGGGTAATATTGCTGGCGACCCATACCACGGCATCTTCACCATCGACTTGGAAATCCAATGCTTGGATCCGGCCTTCAAACCAGATGGGCTCGGCGGGGCCATGATCTGTGAGTCCCTTGACGTCGTTGCTGCCAAGGCTGTATTCCACAACACAGAGACGGCGGCTCAACAAGGCTTGTGCTATTTGGCCCAGAAACCACTCGCACTTGGGGTGTTGGATGACTTGGGAGATGTATTGTCCTATCAAGGCTGTGCCGTCGTGATAGTAGCGACTGTCGGCACCTCCCAGTACCGCGGCATAACGGCCACTGCGGGTCAGAATAAATACCGGATCCGGTAAAGCGGCGAAGATAGATAAGGTTTGGGACAGAGAAAACATCTTGTCTCCTCCTGGGATTTTGATTTTATCTTAGTCCAATATATTGAATTTACGGGGCAAAATCGATTTTTTCTGCAGAAACTATACTGGAGATCTCGGTGTTGTTGTATCCGAGTTCAACCTGGAGGCTGGTTTGATGAAAACTTCAGCTCTAATGTTAACTTTGACTCTATCTTCCTTCGCCAGCGTCACCCATGCCGCACTCACTGAAGCACAGCAGGTGATGTTGGATGACGCCCTGAGTGCTGCGCCGCCCACCATACGCGCCAATGTTACCGTTGTCGACTGGGATAAAAACGTGCTGCAACAAGGGGATGGCAATTACACTTGCTTTCCTACGCCACCGCAGCTTAAGGGAACGGCTCCCATGTGTATGGACGGTCCCTGGATGGAATGGGCTAATGCATGGATGGAGAAAAAACCTTTTCAGGCAAAAGAGATCGGTATTTCCTACATGTTGGCCGGTGATGGTGGGGCCAGTAATATCGACCCCTACGCCGAAATGGAAACCGCGGATAATCAATGGATAGTCGAAGGCCCGCACCTAATGATTCTGGTGCCTGATCCCGCCATGCTCGACAGTTTGCCGACCGACCCGGCTCAAGGTGGTCCCTATGTGATGTGGAAGGGCACACCCTATGCCCACATAATGATCCCGATCGGCGCCAGAAAATGATGCCTATGGTGTTGAATGCCGTTCATTTTGATTGAACGGCATTTTTATGTTTATGGGATAACAAATTTGCTTTTCAGAGTTCCAGGCCCAGTTGCTTGTTGTGATTCCTTGCATCTTGAGGCAGCTGTAACACCGGCAGAGGTTGGCTGTGTTTGGCTTGCCAGCGGCCACTGAGCAGACGATATAAGCAGATGGCCAGCTCAGCTGACAGGGAATTAACCGGGGCGCGGATGAACAGATAGG
>Ga0114983_1000205_pt1 | contig 24523 bp, 23 predicted proteins | sample Shrwel_input2_RT_FD_87182 | JGI IMG/M metagenome (GOLD analysis project Ga0114983, IMG submission 87182) | Subsurface microbial communities from deep shales in Ohio, USA - Utica-3 well 1 S input2 RT | ecosystem: Environmental > Aquatic > Deep subsurface > Shale gas/oil reservoir > Produced... | reverse complement strand
GTCGATACGTGTGTGATTTAGTATTTGAGTTAAATGCCATGTATAATGGCCGCCATCTTTACTCTGACCTGCCGACAAAATGGGTTTCCCCATCAAAGGCAGCCCGACTTGAAGCTAATTCGAACTCATAGAGTCGTCAACTCAAAGTCACTTAGAGTCAAACATAACGGCGCGCTTTATACCATAAATCGCCGGCAAACACAAACTTTTTACCGCTCTCATGTCGGCCTTAAACTCTGTTCAAAGCCGCGTCAGCAGCGTTATTTTACCGTTTCACAAACAAGGTGAATTGGCCTTGGCCAAGGCACTCGTTATTAAGAGAAAGCCCCATGAGTATAGTCATCAAGACAGCAGAAGAAATTGAGAAAATGCGCGCCGCCGGCAAGCTGGCCGCCAATGTGTTGGAAATGATAGCCCCACACGTCAAGGTCGGGGTCAGTACCAACGAACTCAATGATATCTGCGCCAAATACACCGAAGAACAAGGCGCCATCTCTGCGCCACTCAACTACCACGGTTTTCCCAAGTCCATCTGCACCTCTATCAATGAAGTGATCTGCCACGGTATTCCCAGCGATCGCGTGCTCAAGGACGGCGATATTCTCAATATCGACATCACTGTCATCAAGGATGGCTATCACGGCGACACTTCCAAAATGTTCCTTATTGGCGATGTCAGCCCGAAAGATCGCCGCCTGTGCCGCATCGCCCAAGAAAGTCTCTACGCCGCCATTCGTAAAGTTCGCCCCGGCATGCAGCTGGGCGAAATTGGCACCACGGTTGAGAAGTTTATCAAGGCCAGCAAGTCAGGCCTGGACAAGTATTCAATCGTGCAGGATTACTGCGGTCACGGCATAGGTGCCGGCTTCCACGAAGAACCACAGGTAGTGCACTACAAAAACAACGACAAGACCATACTGCGCCCCGGCATGTGCTTTACCATTGAGCCGATGATCAACGCCGGTCGCCATACTTCTGTATTGAACAAGGATGACGGCTGGACTGTCACCACCTCAGATGGTAAAAATTCAGCTCAGTGGGAACATACTCTGTTGATCACCCAGACCGGCGTAGAAGTTCTGACGCTGCGCGCCGAGGAAGATTTCCCGAGGATCATCAATCACGCCAAATAAGGCGTCACCCAAGGAATAGAATGAGCACAGCGCTGGCAGCCAAAACGGCACTTTGTGAGCAAAATCAGGCCCTGTTTGACAGGTTTACCTCGCGAGAAAAGATAGTCGAACTGGTTACCAGCCGCTGTCGCTTTGTCGATAAGCAGCTGATTGAACAATGGCAGGTCGAAGGGTTGGATGCTTATCCCATCGCCCTTATCGCCGTTGGCGGCTATGGCCGCGGCGAGCTGCACCCCTATTCAGACATAGATCTGCTGTTTCTGGTGGATGACAACCTGGACCCGGCAGCCGAGAGCAGGCTCAGCGCCTACATCGCCTTTCTCTGGGACGCTGGTCTTGAAATAGGCCATAGTGTCAGAACCCTGAAAGAAACCCTGCAGCAGGGTCGCCAGGACATCACAATAGCCACCAACCTATTGGAAGCCAGGTTGCTTACCGGCCCGGAAATCCTGTTTGATACTCTCTATGACGCGATTCGCGAGCACCAATTCTGGCCATCGAACGAGTTTTTCAGCGCCAAGCGCGATGAACAGCGCGCCCGCCACGCCAGGGCCAACGCCTTCGACCTCGAGCCCAATATCAAGACCTGCCCCGGTGGCCTCAGGGATATTCAAACCATAGCCTGGGTCGCCATGCGCCACTTCGATGCCGCCAAACTCGAAGAGTTGGTCGGGCACGGTTTTCTGGAGCAGGCCGAACTCGAAGAGCTGCTGGAGTGTCAGCACTTCCTCTGGGAGCTGAGGTTTGCCCTGCACCTGGCATCGGGCCGCGACGAAAACCGTTTACTGTTTGACTTGCAACGCCAAGTAGCCGGCCTCATGGGTTACGAAGACGCTACCCAACTGGCTGTCGAGCAGATGATGAAGCACTATTACCGCACAGTGCGGCGGGTGATGGAGCTCAACGAGATGCTGCTGCAACTGTTCAAACGCGCCACCTTGGGACATACCCAAGCGCTGGAAATCCAGCCTATAGATGAACTCTATCAGCGTCGCGGCCGCTTTATCGAGGCGCTGGACTTGGCGCTGTTTGACGATCCGGAAGAAATCGTCAGGCTGTTTTTGCATGTGGCCCGCAATTCCAACATTCAGGGGATTTACGCCCCAACCCTGAGGGCACTGAGAAGAGCCAGACGCGCCCAGCCACAACCTCTGATGGCCCGGGAGGGCTGCCGCAGGGTATTTATGGAAATTCTCCGCCATCCTCGCGGTATTGCCGCTCTGTCGCTGATGCACAAACACGGGGTGATGTCGGCTTATTTACCTGCCTGGCGCGCCATTGAGGGCCAGATGCAGTTCGACCTCTTCCACGCCTACACTGTGGATGAACACACCCACAGGCTGCTGCTCAATATCGACAAATTTGCCCAGGCAGAACAGAAAGAGGAATTCCCACTCGGCTCGGTACTGATCAATCAGTTGCCAAAAAAGGGGCTTCTGGTATTGGCGGCCATTTTCCACGACATCGCCAAGGGGCGCGGCGGCGATCACAGTAAGCTCGGAGCCGTCGATGCGCTGGAATTTTGCAAACTGCACGGCCTCAACGACCACGACGGCCGCTTAGTCAGCTGGTTGGTGGAGAATCATCTGTTGATGTCGATTGTCGCCCAGCGGCGGGATATTTCCGATCCGGAAGTGGTCGCCGACTTTGCCGATAAAGTTCGCGATGCGGTGCACCTGAGTTACCTCTACTGCCTGACGGTAGCCGATATCTGTGCCACCAATGAAAAAACCTGGAACAACTGGAAGGGCTCTCTGCTGAGGGATCTCTATTTTGCCACTCAGAGGGTGCTTGCCCGCGGCAAAGAAAAACCTGTGGATATTCGTGCTCGGGTGCGGGAGCATCAAGCCAAGGCCAAGAAAGAGTTGCTGCGGCGCGGCTTCAAGGAAAAAGCGCTGGATCTGTTATGGCAGAGATTCAAGGCCGATTACTTTTTGCGTCATCAACCCAATCAAATCGCCTGGCACGCCGAAGCCATTCTCAAGCACAAGCAGGATGAACCTCTGGTGATGGTATCCAAACACACCACCCGTGGCGGCACCGAGCTGTTTGTCTACTGCCAGGACAAACCCAAGCTGTTTGCCACTGTGATGGCGGTGCTGGACAACAAGAATATCAATGTTCATGATGCCAACATTATGACATCCAAGGACAATTACGCTCTGGATACCTTTGTGATCCTCGAGCAGGACGGCAAAGCTGTCAGTCAGCTATCGCGGATACAAAGCATACGCAAGGCCCTTGGCAAGGCGCTCAGTGGCGAACAACCCAAGCTCCCGCGCTTTCGCAAGTTGTCGCGCAAGATGAAACCTTTTAAAGTTCCGACTCAGGTCAGTTTTCTGCCGACCCGCCGCCATGGTACAAGTATGATGGAACTGATAGCCTTGGATAGCCCGGGTCTGCTGGCCAAGATAGGTGAAACCTTCTATCGCTGTGATGTCACCCTTCTGGCGGCCAAGATCACCACGATAGGCGAGCGCGCCGAGGACTTTTTTATTCTACAAACCAATCAGGGACTGGCACTGGATGAAGCCCAGCAACACAGGCTGAAAGAGTCACTGATCAGTGCCCTGTCCCAATTCGGGACCCCAACAACCTAAGTAAACGGGAGAAACCAATGGAGGCTTTACGCCAACGTATTGAGGCGGCTTTTGAAGCTCGCGCACAGATAAGCCCAACCACAGTTGACGCCGAGCTGCGTGCCGACGTGGAACGAGTGATTGACATGCTGGACAGAGGCGAGGCCCGAGTGGCCGAGAAACTGGACGGCCAATGGCATGTGCACCAATGGCTCAAGAAAGCCGTTTTGCTGTCTTTCCGCATCTTCGACAATGGCGTAATCGACGGGGCCGAAACCAAGTATTTCGACAAAGTACCACAAAAGTTTGCCGCCTATGATGAAGCGCGTTTTCGCGCCGAAGCCATACGTGTCGTGCCACCTGCTGCAGTACGTAAAGGCTCTTTCATCGGTAAAAACACTGTGCTTATGCCCTCTTACGTTAACCTGGGCGCCTATGTAGATGAAGGCACCATGGTCGACACCTGGGCCACGGTTGGCTCCTGCGCACAAATTGGCAAGAACGTGCACCTCTCCGGCGGTGTCGGCATCGGTGGCGTACTTGAGCCACTGCAGGCCGGCCCGACCATTATTGAAGACAACTGCTTTATCGGTGCCCGCTCTGAAATAGTTGAAGGCGTAGTAGTCGAGGCAGGCTCAGTGATCTCCATGGGGGTCTATATCGGCCAGAGCACTCGCATCTATGACCGCGAAACCGGTGAAATTCACTATGGCCGGGTTCCAGCAGGTTCTGTGGTGGTGTCAGGCACCCTGCCATCCAGTTGCGGCAAGTACAACCTTTACGCCGCCATCATAGTCAAGAAAGTAGACGAAAAGACCCGTGGTAAAGTGGGTATCAACGAACTGCTGCGGATGGTCGACTGACCCTTGCCCTCGGGAGCTAACCTCGAGCAATAAACGCTTTATTAGGTCAGTATCCCATCTATGTGTCTGTCTGCTCTGCCCATAAGGGCACAGGCAGACACATTTACTTACCAAGAGACAAACTTCCACACCTTGGGACACGCCCTGCCCAAACAGCAACAACTGCTGACAGAAAGCCTCTATTCAATCACTGGAAAATGCCGCTGCTGCGACTGTACTTAAGTGGTACTTGAAGCATCCCGAAAAGGAGCAAGCCATGAACATTTGCCAACGTACCCGCACCGGCGCCGTATTACTGGCTGTGGCCGGCCTGAGCTTTGGCTCTCTCAGTGCCCAGGCTGCAATGGATCCTTATATTGAGCAGGCGTTGATCCAGGTCTGTAAGTCCAGTGCCAGCAACAGCATGATAGAATTTTCCACCACCCTGCGTGAGTACCGGATCAATGAACAGCGAGTGTTCCCTCGACTGGTATGCAATGGTGAGTCACTGCATCAATTTGCCATGAGTCATGGCGCCGATCGCACCGCCAAAAAGATTGGCCGCTTCCTGCCCGGCAAAGTGACCATTTCCGATATGGCTATGATCCCAGAGGAGGAAAAACTCTACGTGAGTTTCCGCTGAATCTACTGAGCCCCAAATACTCGGGTTAAAATACCAAGGTCTTGTTGCCGTACACCACGACCTGTTCGTTGAGTACCAGCGCCAGAGCCCGGCTGAGAACACTTTTTTCCACATCTCGGCCGGCTTTGGCCATATCTGCCGCGCTGTAACTGTGATCCACAGGGATCACATCCTGCTTGATGATAGGTCCCTCATCCAAACAGTTATTCACAAAGTGTGCCGTGGCACCAATAATTTTCACCCCGCGCTCCCACGCCTGACGATAGGGATTGGCGCCGATAAAGGCCGGCAGAAAGGAGTGATGAATATTGATTATCTTATTGGGATACTGCTCGACAAACTCTGGGGTGAGTACTCGCATATATTTGGCCAGTACCAGGTACTCAGGCTGGTAGCCGGCAATAATTTCCAACATGGCACGCTCGTGGGCGCTGCGATCCAGCCCCTGATGGCTGACGTGATGAAAAGGCACCTCAAACTTAGCCGCCAGCGGTGCCAGTGTGTCGTAGTTGGCCACTATGGCGGCGATTTCCACATCGAGGGCACCATAGTAGGTTTTCATCAAGAGATCACCGAGGCAATGGGCCTCCTTGGTCGCCAGCACCACTATGCGCTTGCGTCCGGCATCCACCAGTTTCATATGGTTTTGCTTGGGCAGTACCTCGGCCAACTCCTTTAGCAGCTTAGTTTCATCGAACTCGCCTTCAAGTTCGGTACGCATGAAAAAGCGCCCCTGCTGATTATCGACAAACTCGTTGTTCTTGATGATGTTCAGTCTGTGCTGAAAGCATACTCCAGTCACTCTGGCGATAAGCCCATATTCATCGGCACAATCAATCATCAGTATTTTGCGTGGCATATCGGTTCCTGTCGCAGTATCAAAGTTTGAATATGCCACAGTCTCGCCGCTGGTGCGCTTAAAATTTATTCATTGAAAGCAGCTCGTTATCCCCGGCTGGCCTGACGACTATCCAGATACCTTTGCAAAAGCCCTCTCAAGGTCTCGGCCTTGGTGCCAAACACCACCTGAACACCCTGCCCCACCACTATCACGCCCTTGGCACCCAATCCCAATAGGCGGGATTTATCCACTAGCTCAGGACGTTCGACGCTCAGGCGCAACCGGGTCATACAGGCGCTGAGGTTGCGGATATTGGCGGCGCCGCCAAGGGCACCTATCATGGCCAGCAGATTGCCGCCCGAGGCATTTTCCGGCTCCAGCCGCCCCGGCGTCTTGAGATTGAATGCCATAATGGAAGCACGGAAAATCAGGTAATAGATGACAGCTGTCAAGGGACCCAGGATCAGAAACCAACCGGCGTTGGCAGATTGATGCCACAGAAGGGCAAAATCCAGCAAACCGTTGGAAAACACCAGCCCATAGTGAATATCGAGCCAGATACAGACTGCATAAGCCAGCCCAGTCAGCAGTGCGTGCACCAGATACAGCAAAGGCGCCACAAACAGGAAGGCAAACTCAATCGGCTCTGTCACCCCGGTGAGCCAACTGGTGGCCGCCGCCGACAGCATGATGCCTGCCACCCGATTGCGTTCACTCTTGTCGGCACAGCGCCAAATCGCCAGGGCCGCCGCCGGCAGACCCCACATTTTGATGAGATAGCCCCCGGCCAGATTGCCGGCCTGGGGATCGCCGGCAAGGTAGCGCGCCACTTCGCCTCTGAGCCATTGACCATCCTGATAATACTGCCCAAGTTCCAGGTAGAAAGGCGCATTCCAGATATGGTGCAGCCCAAGTGGCAACAAAAGGCGTTCCACTGTGCCATAGATGGCAAAGGCCAGCTGCGGCTTTTGATACACAGCCCAGTTGGAGAACACCTCAATATAGTGAGCCAAAGGTGGCCAGATAAGCGCCAACAAATAAGCCAGTAACATAGCCAACGGCAGCATCAGCAATGGCGCACTGCGGCGGCCCTCAAAAAAGGAAAAGATAGCCGGCAAACGCAAGTGACGACTCATGGCCATCACCAGGCAGGTCATTACCCCGAGCAACATACCACCGGCTATACCTGTATCTATGGTCTCCACTCCGAGCCAAACCGAGGTATGCACGGGGTTTTGCGAGGAAAGCAGCGATAAAGTGGAATTGAATACCCCAAAACCGAACGCTGCGCTGAAGGCGGCAATCCCCTGATCGCGGCAAAAACCTATGGCAATGGCGATGGCAAACAGCAGCGGCATCATAGTGAAGATGAGATTGCCTGTGGTGGCAAACAGCTCATTGAGCGAAGGAGACAAAATACCTGTCGGCGTACTGGCCAGGCCTTTCATCACCCCGGCAGCGGGCAGGATAGCTATGGGAACAAGCAGCGCCTGACTCAGGCGCTGAGCAAACTTAAACCAATGTTGTGAAAAGCCTTTCAGGCGCCCGCTTCTGTTTTCAGCAGGGGTAGCCAGTTGTTGAGCCATTCTTGAGCCTCGACCTCGGGTTCCATGGTTTCGCAGGCATCAATCTCCAAACGCTCACCGATACGTTTGGCACCAAGCTCCGCAAACAGTTCATCCAATTGTTTACCGGCACCACAGAAGGTCTCATAGCTCGAGTCTCCCAGGGCAATAACCCCGTATCTAAGCTCTGGTAAGTAGGGGGCCGTATCTTTCAGTTCCAAAAACCAAGGCAAAATATCATCCGGAAGATCCCCTTGCCCGGTAGTGGAAGATATCAGCAACAAATACTCATCGGCAGTCGGTACATATCCTTTAAGCTCATGACTTTGCCAAAGTTTGGCATCCACACCATGAGTCTGGAGCTGCTTCTGGAGCGTCTCGGCAACAAACTGGGCATTACCATAGACAGTTCCAAACACCAGGTTCACTTTTTTCATGTTATACTCTGCACCTCGGAGCCAATATTCATTGTTCTCCACCATACTGTATCGTCTGCTTATGCTGCAAGCATAAGCATCAACAGACACCAAGCCGACACGCCATTGGCGATAAGGAAACGCAGCGATGCGACAGAGCAGCAGACAGAAACTTCAGAAGCAACATCAAAGGGCAACTCATGTGCGCCGTATGTGTTACTTTAGAGCCGCTCAACAAGACCAACACCATGCCCACTATCCACTCGACGCCTACCGTCCCTTGCTTGACATGATGCACCAGCGCACCAATAAAGACGAAACCTAAGGAAGGTGCGAACAAGTCCCATGTGTGCCACGAGGACTTATTCGCACCTTCCCTAAGCCAGCAGTAAACCGCTGTCTGACTCAAGCTGGGACTCATCCCAGCCCAGGCCATCGAACACTTGCTGCCATTCGGCCTCCGGCTCTGTCACTATGGTGACGGGTTCGCCTGTCTTTGGGTGAGTGAAGCTCAAGCTCTGAGCCAGCAACCATAAACGGTTGAGACCAAAGTGTTCACGAAAGAAACGGTTTTGCTTGCCATCGCCGTGGGTGGTGTCGCCGATAATGGGGTGACGCAGATGTGCCATATGCCTTCTGAGTTGATGCTTTCGTCCGGTTAACGGCGAAAGGCGCATCAAGGCGAAACGACTGCTGGGATACCGCCCTGATGGGAAAGGGATCTCAGCATTGAGTAGCGGCGCATATTGAGTAATGGCATCCTGGGCTTCCTTGTTGTGATCGGCATGTTTATCGGCCACGGCATCGAGCTCTTCTTTGAGTGGATAGTCGAGCGTACCGGCTTGGTGCATATTGCCGCGCACCAGGGCCAGGTATTCCTTACGCGTCTCGCGCCCAGCAAACTGCTGACACAAAATAGCAGCAACTTCACTGCTCTTGGCAAACAACAGGACGCCCGAGGTCGGCCTATCCAACCTGTGCACAGGAAACACGTGGCAACCCACCAGATCCCGGGTCAGCTGCATGGCAAAAAAACGCTCTTTTCGCGCCAGATAGGTTCTGTGCACCAGCAATCCGGCCGGTTTATGAATGGCAACCAGGTGTTCATCTTCATAGAGGATACGGATCTCGGGGCATTCTTCATCCACAGGAGTCAAAGGTTGCTCCGAAAGCTCGGCTTGAAGCTGAGTCTCATCTTGCTTGTTTGGTAAGGAGTTCATCCAAGGCTCTCAACAAAGTGATCAAATTACGGTAGGTGGGCGCTTCACCCCAAACGTGCTCGGCCATAGGCGCAGTTGCTATGGACGATGGCAACGGCATTTGTGCTTCTATCAGTAGGCGCATTTTCGGCAACAGAATAAACTGCAGCCAAGCTTCAAACGCCATGCTATCGCAGGCAAAGGGCACCTGGCTGGTCAAGGCTGCCTCGTCTGGAGCAGTTGTGCTCCACATTCCCAGCGCTTTCAATTCGACCTCTAAGGCCAACAGGAGTTTTTCAGTCGCCAGAAAAGGCATCTGTTACCTCGCAGATCCAAAACAATAAATTGGCGTCAATCATACCATCGGGCCAAGCTTATCCCTATAATGCACCGCATTTGTTGTACAAGAGTCAAACGAGCATGGACAGTATCACTACCCTCAGCGAACTTCTCAGCGCCGCCAACACCCAATATCAGGTCTATGATCTCGGCCGCAGGGTGCAGCACATAGATCCCATGGCTTTTCATCAAATAGAAGCCCTTCAAAGCCCCTACCCCTTTCCCATTCAAGGGCACGCCCAGTTTGCCTTGGTGTTCTGGGATGGCAGTAATCAGCAGTATATCTGGTTCTTGAAATTACCCTTGGATGAGCGCGGACTCCTGGTCCCCGCTGCGCGTAGCCAGTTTATTCAGATGCTGCTTGAAGCCATGGGGGAAAACCTGACCCGTGAACTGAGTGAAGCCCAGCAGCAACAGATGGCCAATCACCCCTTCAGTTTCAAGCCATCGCAGGAAAAATTGGCCCTGTTCAACGCCTTGGTGCGTAAACAATTGGGACAAGCCGCTTCGGTACAGTATGAATATGCCTGCCAATACCTGAGCGGCAAGGTGGCTGCCGATAACTGGCAACATCTGGGACTGCAAGGGCTGGCGGATATCTGTGCCCGGGTCAATGAACTGGACCACTCAGCCCTGTTGCAGCAAGGATTGAACAAAGGCGCCACCGAGGTGCAGATTGCCCTTTGCCAACAATTGGAACATATATTGCTGCCTGAGCCGCTTGCCGAAACGATCTTCCAGGCATTCAAAGAAGCTGCCCCTGAGCATAAGGTTTACTTCCTTCGCGCCTTGGCGTCTCACCCGGGACTCTGCCAACAGGCGATAACTGAGCTGGACAAGCAACAAACGCTAAATATTGATGCCCTGGTCGCCATCGCCGCCCGCTGCTGGCTTAGTCTGAAACAGGATGAATGCCGCAAAATTTATCTCGAGGCTTTGGCTTTGCAGGAGCAAAGCTTCTTTAATCAAATCTTTGCTGATATTGTGGCCATACCCGGGATACGTACCCAGGTATTGAGCGAACTTCGCAATCCTCACCGCAGTGACCGCCTATCCGGCGCCATTGGCGGTCTGTTCAGGGCGACCACAGAATGATGACAGATTTTCTACTGATCGCAGCGCTGGTTATGATTGCTGCGTTTTTCTGGCAGCTGCGACAAATGGCCGAACTCAGCCGGGTATTTGCCGAGCGGGAATGCCAACGACAAAAGGTGCAGATGCTGGCCATTGCCATGGAATCGGCGCGTCCCAGCATAGGTGGCAAGAATGGTCTGTGCTGGAAGGCACGCTTTATGTTTGAGTTCAGTACCGATGGCATCAACCAGTATCGCGGCCATATTCTGATGCATGGCAAACAGATCCAGAAAATTGAATGGCCAATATTTCCCGAACCCGAGTGGCATGAAGCGCCAACGGCCAGGGGCAGCGTCGGTGGCGGCTGTGGCTCACGAGGGGGGTGCAGTTCGGGTAAGTGCCGTTGAGGTCCTCCCTACCGCTGAAAGCAAGTGAGGCTTGTTCTGCCATTAAAATTCAGAGTATTGAACGACTGAGTTTATCTATTAAGCTGTCTTTTGAAATATTAAGCCATCAAAGCCTGATGTGCAGATACTCCCGAGGTCAAAGCCTCAAAATAAGAAAGGGCGCGACAATTAAGCCGCGCCCATCTGTTTCTCTGTTAAGCCTTCCAGCTATTAAGTTGCTTCCCTGCACCATCCATGCGTCTGCCGTGCGTCCTGCGCTCCCTGTACCATCCTGGTGAGTACCTGTACTTGCGTACCTGTTCCCTTAGTCCCGATTATCCCTTGATCGGGCCTTGCTCTATCCTTAAGCGTGTCCAGTACCGTCCTTGCGCATCCGTTCAATACATCCTGTTTCGTCTTCCTGACGCTGACCACATTCCTTGGGTCAGTACCTTTCCCTATTTGCCATCATCCTGATAGGCATCTTCCTTGAATCATCCTTGGACCGAGTTCCTCACGGTTGAGATCATCCTGACCTTGCTCCCTGAATCATCCTTCTCCTTGGATAATTTAAATACTAATCCAATCCGGGCTCAGGAGTTGTACACAAACCGTTCAATAACTCATGTAACTTTTTTGCAGCAATTAAAGTGGGTTTAATAAGTAATTAATTTTAAATGGTTTAATTATTTTCCAGCGACAAAACCTGCTGTTTAACTCTTGTTTGTCTCACAACCTTGTGAGACATCTCGCACACAAGACCCGGCTTTAATGGAAAACGATGTGTAGCAAAAAACATATCGCCTATAAATCTGCAACAGAATTACTCAAACATCAATAATCTCAATAAGGGATAAAGGTGTCGCCCTAAAATACGTTAACGCTTTTCTATAAAAGCCGCTTGTCAGGAACTTACCGCCCCATATGCCATATTTAGAATTTACATTCCCAAGCAGAGCGCTTTGGTTGCGGTAGGGGAAGTTTCTAATAAAAACATTCATCAGGCATAGCTGAATGTACGCCTTCGGCTATGAAGGAGGTTTAGGGCTGAAAACAAAAACCCGCCATATAGGCGGGTCTCTGTGCGAACACTTGCGTCTTTATGTAGCGGCTTACTTAGTAGCCAGCTTCTCACGGATACGTGCAGACTTACCTGAACGCTCACGCAGATAGTAAAGCTTGGCACGACGAACGCGACCACGACGCTTAACTTCAATGCTGGAAATCAGTGGGCTGTGCGTTTGGAAAGCACGCTCAACACCTTCACCATTAGAGATCTTACGTACGGTAAATGCAGAGTGCAGACCGCGGTTACGCTTAGCGATAACCACGCCTTCAAAGGCCTGCAGACGCTCTTTGTCACCTTCTTTAACACGAACCTGAACGACTACGGTATCACCGGCACCGAACTCAGGTACGTCTTTTTTCATTTGCTCATCGTTGAGCATTTTAATGATGTTGTTCATAACTTACTCCGTTCTAGAATTAACTGAGCTGCGACTAGGCTGAGTCCATTGCGTCAACGAACTGCGCTAATAGAGTCGTCTGTTCGTCAGTCAGAGCTAGATTTTCAAATAATTCTGGTCGTCGCTGCAGTGTTCTTATCAAACTCTGCTGTAGACGCCAGCGTCTAATTTGTTCGTGGTTGCCGCTGAGCAACACCGCCGGAACATCCAGTCCATCGAGACATTCAGGCCGGGTATAGTGAGGACAATCCAATAATCCGTCAGAGAAGGAATCCTGCTCTGCCGAGGCCTGTTTGCCCAGCACGCCGGGAACCAGTCTCGAAACCGAATCTATCAGGGTCATTGCCGGCAATTCACCGCCCGAGAGCACGTAATCACCAATCGACCACTCCTCATCCACTTCCGTCTGAATGATGCGCTCATCGATACCTTCGTAGCGACCGCACACCAGGATCAGCTTGGATGATAGTGCCAGCTCAGATACGCCTTGCTGAGTCAGCTTGCGTCCCTGAGGTGACAGATATATCACCTTGGCTCCCTCACCTGCCGCAGCCTTGGCTGCATGAATGGCATCGCGAAGGGGCTGAACCATCATCAACATTCCTGGACCACCACCATAAGGTCTGTCGTCCACAGTGTTGTGTCTGTCATGGGTGAAATCCCTGGGATTCCACGTCTGTACTTCCAGCAGGCCATTCTTCACGGCCCGACCCGTCACGCCAAAGTCTGTTACTGCTCGAAACATCTCCGGGAACAGGGTGATTACCCCTAACCACATAAGCTGTTTCCTCGACTCAGAAGTCCGGATCCCAATCCACTAAAATCTGTTTTGCCGAAACGTTCACCTCTTTGATGAACTGTTCGGTGACAAAGGGGATCATACGTTCCGCTTTGCCAAAGCTATCTTTGGCGTTGGCCTTCACCAGCAAGACGTCATTGGATCCTGTTTCCACGATCTGATCGACCTTGCCCATGTTGTAGCCCTTGGTGTTGATCACTTCACAGCCGATAAGATCGCGCCAGTAGAATTCATCTTCCGGCAGATCTTTCATCTGCTCAGGCAGTATGCCGATCTCACAGTTAGTGAGCATCTGCGCCCGCTCCCGCGTCTCTACCCCTTCAAGTGCGGCAACAACCGCCTTGCCCTGATAGCGCCACTGGGTGACCTTCACTTCACGCCATTCGCCCTGCTCTTTAATGAGCCAAGGTGAATAGTCAAAAATACCTTCAACAGAATCGGTATAGGCGGTGATTTTCAGCCAACCTTTAATGCCATAGCTGGAACCAAGTTTGCCCAACACGATTGGCTGTGGGTTACTGCTCATCAATCTATACCTTAAACGCTATTAAGCAGCTGCTTTACGAGCGTCTTTGATCAGTTTTGCTACGCGTTCTGTAGTTGCAGCACCGTTTGCAACCCAGTGCTCAACACGGTCCAGATCCAGGCGCAGAGTTTCTTCCTGACCTTTGGCCAGAGGGTTGAAGAAACCTACACGCTCGATGAAACGACCGTCACGGGCATTGCGGCTATCAGCAACAACGATGTTGTAAAATGGACGCTTTTTCGCGCCACCACGAGCTAAACGAATGGTAACCATGCGTTCTTTATCCTCTAATGATTTGCTTTTCAGCAAAAATAAAAACTGGAACCCCGTGTTCGCGAAGAGTCCCAGATAGAAAGCCGGAAGATTTTACCTGACTTTCGGGCGAATGCAACCGATCCCGGCTAATTTTACAACGCCCATTCACAGCTTATCCCAAGCGGGACAATAGCTAAGGAAGGTTTACACCTTCCCGGTAAGGTCATTTTGTATCAGCGACCGGGGAATTTCATTCCCGGAGGCAACATGCCACCCAGGCCGCGCATCATCTTATGCATGCCGCCCTTGGCGGACATTTTCTTCATCATTTTCTGCATCTGGGTAAACTGCTTCAGCAAGCGGTTTACATCTTGAATTTGAGTACCGGAACCGGCAGCGATGCGGCGTTTTCGTGAGCCCTTGATCATATCCGGACGCTTACGTTCATTTGGCGTCATGGAGTTAATAATAGCCTCCATTTGGCCTGTGAGCTTACCGTTTTGCACCTGAGCCAAAGCATCGGGAGGCAGTTGACCAACACCGGGTAGTTTTTCCAGCATCCCCATCATGCCGCCCATATTCTTCATCTGCTGCAGCTGCTCACGGAAGTCTTCAAGGTCAAAGCTGCCGCCGGACTTCACTTTAGAGGCCAGCTTAAGGGCTTTTTCCTTATCAACACCGCGTTCAACTTCTTCGATGAGCGACAATACGTCGCCCATCCCCAGAATACGGGAAGCTACCCTGTCTGGGTGGAAAGGCTCGAGCGCATCTGTTTTTTCACCCACCCCCAGGAACTTAATCGGTTTACCTGTGATATGGCGAATGGACAGGGCTGCACCGCCTCTGGCATCACCATCCACCTTGGTGAGGATCACCCCGGTCAGCGGCAGTGCTTCATTAAAGGCCTTAGCGGTATTGGCCGCATCCTGACCTGTCATGGCGTCAACCACAAATAGAGTTTCAACCGGCTTGACCGCGGCGTGCAGTGCCTTGATTTCATCCATCATCGCCTCGTCCACATGCAGACGACCGGCGGTATCCAGAATCACTACATCGATAAACTTACGCTTGGCGTAAGCGATGGCGGCATTGGCGATATCCACCGGCTTTTGGCTGACGTCCGATGGGAAAAATTCGACTTCGACTTCATTGGCCAGGGTTTCCAGCTGCTTAATCGCCGCCGGACGGTATACGTCGGCACTGACCACAAGTACAGACTTCTTCTGTCTGGTACGCAGGAACTTACCCAGCTTGGCAACACTGGTAGTTTTACCCGCACCCTGCAGTCCTGCCATCATCAATACAGCAGGTGGCTGAGCAGCCAGGTTGAGAGCCTCGTTGGCTTCCCCCATGGCTTTTTCCAGTTCACTCTGAACGATTTTGACAAATACCTGCCCAGGGGTCAGGCTCTTGGCCACTTCCTGGCCAACGGCACGCTCTTTGACGCTGCTGACAAATTCCCGCACCACAGGCAGAGCCACATCGGCCTCGAGCAGTGCCATACGAACTTCGCGCAGGGTGTCCTTCACGTTCTCTTCAGTCAAGCGACCCCGACCACTGATATTTTTCAGGGTGCGGGACAATCTGTCGGTGAGATTCTCAAACATCGTCCAGTTCTATACCGTTTATGAATGTAAAATGATGGGGCATATTATAACTATAGCCGGGGTATTAATGCAGCCCTGTTCTCAACATGGGGTTAAATAGACGCTTATCAAGGTACAAATGAATGTTTTTGACGGGAACCAATTACCCTTTATTACGCACTAATCTACCGGGCACTGAGTAATTTTGTCGTCTAGGTCACTGCCCAATTACCAGTGGCTCATGTTATTCTAATACCAGCAAGTTTTCTAAAGCTGCCCACAGAGGCCAATTACACATAAGGATAGGTTAATCCCAGATGGTCATTCTCTCTGCTGCCGCGATGTTTTTCTACAGCATAGCGCTGATATTAGTGACAAGCCGCTTGTTTCACGCCGAGGGGCCCAATCGCCGCGCCGTTGCCGGTTTTGCCGCTTTGGGTGTGATTCTGCACGCTGCAGCCTTGTACCAGGCGATCTTTACTGTCGATGGCCAGAATTTCAGTCTGACCAATGTAATATCTATGGTGAACTGGATTATCGCCCTGGCCTTTACCTTGGTACTTTCCCGTATCAAGGTCATAGTGCTGGTACCTGTGGTGTACGCCTGCTCTGTGATATCCGTATCCCTGCTATGGCTACTGCCACCTAAGTACATCACTCATTTTGAACTGCACCCAGAAGTATTGGTCCATGTGGTGTTGTCGCTAATGGCCTACAGTGCCTTGATGATAGCAGCGCTTTACGCCATACAACTGGCGGTAATCCAAAATAAGTTAAAGAAAAAGCAACTGATTTTGAACCCCGCGCTTCCGCCACTGATGACGGTCGAAAAGCAGCTGTATCATCTGATCATCATAGGGGTGATTCTGCTGAGTCTGTCACTGGCCACCGGCTTTATTTTCCTTGATGACATGTTTGCCGATGGCAAGGGCCACAAGGCGGTACTTTCCATTCTGGCTTGGTTCGTCTATATCGCTATGCTGTGGCAGCAATATACTCTGGGTTGTCGTATCCGCACGGCAGTAATCTACAGTCTGACCGGTGCCAGCCTGCTCTCCCTGGCTTACTTTGGCGCCCGCATCGTCAAAGAACTTATCCTGAGTTAATCTGAATTAAGTCGGGCAAGGCTAGACCTTTGCCTGACTTGACACTCCATCCAATTGCCAGTATTTACTAACTTTCGCTATTCCTGACGGGGCCCCTTTTTGGACGATATATCGACCGGCATACTCCTGATAATTCTACTGCTGTTAATCCTGATTTCGGCTTATTTTTCCGGTTCGGAAACCGCCATGATGACCCTCAACCGCTACCGGTTACGTCATCTGGCCAATAATGGCCACAAAGGTGCCAAACGCGCCATCAAACTACTCGACCGTCCCGACAAACTCATAGGCCTGATCCTCATAGGCAATAACCTGGTTAATATTCTCGCCTCCTCAATCGCCACTATTTTGGGTATCCGACTCTGGGGCGACTTAGGACTAGCCATCGCCACAGGGGTACTGACACTCGTGGTATTGGTGTTTGCCGAAGTGACTCCCAAAACTGTAGCTGCACTGCACCCAGAACGCATCGCCTTCCCTTCAAGCCTGATACTCAAGTGGTTGTTATGGCTGTTTTTGCCTCTGGTCAAAAGCGTCAACATCATCACGTCTTTCATACTCAGACTGATGGGGATCCGCACCATACGTACCGATGACGCCCTGAGCCAGGAGGAACTCCGCACTGTTGTGCATGAAGCAGGAGCCCTTATCCCAAGGCGCCACCAGGAGATGTTGTTGTCAATTCTGGATCTGGAAAAGGTCACAGTGGAAGACATCATGGTGCCCCGCTCCGAACTCTACGCCATTAATGTCAATGATGACTTCAAGAGCATTAACAAACAGGTTATTCAGAGCCCGCATACCCGGGTACTCTTGTATCGTGACAACATAGATGATGCCGTGGGTTTTGTGCATCTGCGTGATGCGTTAAGACTGCAATCCAAGGAACAGTTCAGTAAATCTTCCCTGCTGAGGGCTGTAAAAGAGCTGTACTTTATTCCCGAAGGCACGCCGCTCAACGTGCAATTGGCCAACTTCCAGCACAATAAGGAACGCATCGGCCTGGTGGTGGATGAATACGGTGATATTCAAGGTTTGGTGACGCTGGAGGATATTCTTGAAGAAATCGTCGGCGACTTTACCACTTCCATGATCACCACTCCCAGCGAAGATATTACCCCGCAGCAGGATGGCAGCTTCCTGATCGATGCCACCATCAATATCCGCGACCTCAACAAAGAGATGGAGTGGGACTTTCCCACCGACGGCCCCAAGACCCTCAATGGTTTGATCCTGGAATATCTGGAGGAGATCCCCCAGGCCAACACCAGCCTGCGGCTCGCAGGTTACCCGATGGAAGTGGTAGAAGTGGCCGACAACATGATCAAAACAGTACGGATCATGCCACAATTTTATCGCCCATCCTGACACTCAACTTGCTTTGAACTAAGTCATTGGGCAGTTTTGGCTGCCCTTTTGGCCGCTTCCAGTGCCCGACGTTTATCTCGAGCAATCGCGGTAATAGTGTTATCCAACTCCTCTTCCAGTCCCAGCATAAAAAATACTTCGGCCATCAGGAAAAACGGGCCAATAAGCAGCTGGTTGAGATCATCGATAAAGGCCGGTTTGGCCTTTTCATACTTGTGACCGATAAACTGGAATATCCAACCTATAACAAAAACGGTTATTCCCAACCAGATACTGGCATAGCCCAGGTTATAGAGCCATTCAGTTGTCAGAATCACTGGCAGGATAAACAGCGCCAGTCCCAGCGCCAAACGCCAATGCAGCTTAATGTAATAGACCATGACCCCGACAGCCAGCAGCATGGCTATGCTGAACGTACCTTCAACAAAAGGCAGACGCCATAGCGACAGCATTAAAAATACTGACCAGATTATCAATGGGATACCAATAAAATGGCTTTTGATATTGGTGGGGTTCAGATGCACACTCTTATAGGTGGACAACTGCTCAACAGCCGACTTCATAATACTCTCCTTGGTTTTGTTATTATTCTCCTCCCGCTGAGCAGGGACCTCGAGTGCCTGGGTAATGAGTCACAGCGCTCATAGCAAACGCTTACTTATGCTTCAGCCACCAATTATCAAAGACAATTTAGGCCAATTAATGGTTTGAGATTAACGCAACACCTCCTAGGTGACAATAACTCCCCATCATTGAACAACTTGCACAAAGCTATCCAAGTAACTTTGTTCGGTTTACCTCCAGAAGCTAATGCATCGTCAATATCATTAGCCAAATCAGTCATTCCTCTACCCTCAGAGATAGCTCATCCTGACGACGTAAATGACACTGTGAACACCTCGAACAATAACCCAGAATAAAAAGCCGACCCTGGGGTCGGCTTTGGTATTGAAAATAAAGGCTTGTGCTTAGAAGCGCAGGGCTACGCCCACTTTATATCTGGCTTCGCCTTCAAAGCTCCACACTGGGTAATCGGCCTTGAATTCCTTGATCACATCCTCTGCACTAATTGGGGAAACACCCGTCTGTATGCTGTCTTCTTCGGTGATGTTGACCGCTTCAAAGGTGATATCCAAATAGTCGGTTACCGAGTAGCTGGCACTGAGGTCCAAGGTCCCGTAAGACTCGTGCTGACGGTTACCGTAAAAGCCAGGCAGCTCGCGCATCATATACTCAGAGCGCCAGTTATAGGCCAGACGAGCGCTAAAGTCGTCCATCTCATAGTAACCTACCAGGTTGACGGTATGCTTGGATGAATCAGAGAACACGCCCACACGATCCGGATAGTTTTCTGCCGGAGAGGATGCATCGGCAAAAGTATAGTTCACTGAGTAACCCAAACCATTGTCGAAGGAGTCCTGCAGCTGCAGCTCGATACCATCTATGCTGCCGCCGTCGGCATTGTACTTCTCACTCACTGTCCAGCAGTCATAAATACCTACGCCACAAGAACTTTTACCTTCGGTTACCAGGTTGGGATCTTCAATCCCTATCTGCTGATTCAGCTTCTGTTTAGTGGTGATAAAGGAGCTGACATCCTTGATAAAGTAAGTAGCGGCAAACAGGCCAGAATCACTGAAGTACCACTCCAGACTCAGGTCGGCCTGAGTCGCCTTGAATGGATCCAACGCCACACTGCCACGCACCAGCTTTTCATTGTAAGGTGTGCCATCGTTGTAACCCGGCAGGGTCGAGGTGGCAAACAGCTCGGCGTAGTTGGGACGAGAGATCACCTGAGCAGCTGAGGCGCGCAGTATCACATCCTCGCTCAAGTCGAAGGCGATGTTAACGCTCGGCAGTACGTCGTTATAGCTGGACTTGTCCGTGCTCAGATCATCGGCAAACTGCCCCTGTTTATTAAGCGCGTAATAGTCAGACTCGATGTCGGTCGAGATATAACGGAAACCGAAGTTACCGCGAAATCCTTCCCCGGCAAAAGTAGCCATGGCGTACAGGGCCAGGTTCTCCTCCTGGATGGTGCCATAACCGGATTTGTCGATAGTAAAGCCATCGATGGCGGCATAGGCATCGGCAATCATGGCATCAAATATCGGTTCAGGCAGAGTGAAACCGGCGCCGGATGACATGGTGCCATTGTAGTAGGCAGAAGCATCTTTGGTCAGAACCTTGGCATCATTGACTATCGCCTTATCTGTCATCTGGGTGACTTCATGATCGGCATAGCTCACACCTGTCTTGATGGCACTGATAGCGCCCCAGGCTACCGGGAAGTTGAAGTCCAACTGAGCGAAGGTTTCTTCATCCGTGTTGGGCTGCTTCTTCAGCGCCCAGCCTGCAGTGGCCAATGGGTCGTTAAAGTCGCCGGCCTCAAAATACTTGTTGGCGATGTCGATATTGATCTTATCGCCGGTGGCGTCATAGATACCGGCAAAGTCAGCCGGAACACCAATTGAGTTGCCATAGTTGGCAGTCAAGTCGGTACCACCCTCGGCTTCGGTGCGACCTATACGGCCTTCAACAGTGAAGTTATCCGCTTCATAGTTGAAGTTGAAATCCACTGTATCCGAGCTCATGCTCGCCTTACGGGCCCAGGTTTGTGCCCAGGCAAAACCGCCTTGATCGCTGTGGTTTATCTTGGTACAGACACCAGCGGCATTAACCTGTTCACAGGTGTAGTCGCCTCGCTGTGTGGGGAACAGGAAGATGGAGGTGTTGGCGTTGTTGGCGTCCAGCTCCAGATTCATGTAGTTGAGCCCCAGTTCCAATCTGTCGGTAGGACGATACTGCAACACCAGGTTGATTGCGGTGCGCTCACGATCCTGTTGGAAAGTGGTTGGCACTATCTCCCCCCAGCCAAGCAGGGTTTCGATGCCATTGCGCTGATAGTCTGTTTGGCTCCAGGAACCGGCCAGCAACACACCGAAGTTTTCATCTTCATTTTTCCAGCTGTAGAGGCCGGAGGCTTCAGGATCTATCTCTTCCGAGACGCTGCCATAGTCCCCTTTGGCGCTCAGGAAAACCGAGTTGGCATCCAAATCCAGCGGTTTGCGGGTGTTGATGATGACAGTACCGCCTATGCCACCTTCGGCAATATCGGCCTGGGAAGATTTGTAGACTTCAATCGAGCCCACCATCTCTGGCGGCAGCAAGGTGTAGTTGAAACTGCGGTCGATGGCCTGCTGATCGAACCAACCGGTAGAAGCTACCGAGTGGCCATTAAGCTGGGTACTGGTCAGCTGCGCCGAGGCACCGCGGATAGAAACCTGTTGCCCCTGACCGAACTGGCGGTTAACGGCGACCCCGGGAATACGTCCCAGAGACTCACTCACATCACTGTCGGGGAATTTACCTATATCTTCTGAAGTTACCGCATCGACCACGGCATCAGAAAAACGCTTGGTATTGACCGAAGCCTTCATCGAGGCACGCATGCCGCGAACTTCTATTTTTTCTATATTGGCAGTTTCGTTGCTGTTGTTATCTGCTGCCTCGGCAGCCAGCGCGCCAACAGATACCGCTCCCCCAAGCAGGATAGCGATATTTGCAGCGAGGGCAGTTTTCTTAAAGGTAGATGTTTTCATCTCGTTTCCCTTCCATCACTTTATTATCTTTTTTGTCGCCATAACCATTCTCTCCAAGAGAATGACAACGCTGTCATGTCCAGGAACAAACATTACACAATAATTAACAGCCTTACCACAACAAAATAACTGCCAAGCAAACAAAAACTGTCATATTACTGTATTAATGGGGTAAAACAGATTTTTAAACTGGTTAAAAACTATTCAAGTAGAGTTTTATACAACCAAGCATGGCAACAGTAGCGGGAAACAAATTTAGTCCTAGACTAAATCATGGCTAAATTCTGCGTTGCCAAACTGGTTAAAAGTCAGCAGTATAAGATGCTCGACAGCGGCCATGCCGCTTCCGGCCCCTGCTGGCTGTGAGTATTCGCCTGATATCTCGGACTAAGTTGAATGAAAGTAACCATCAATGACGTGGCTAAATATGCCGGCGTTTCCATCAAGACAGTATCCCGGGTCACCAATAATGAGCCTTCGGTTAAACAGGCCACTATCGACAAGGTCAATGCTGCAATCAAAGAGTTGAATTACCAACCTAATTTAGCAGCCCGCAACTTGGCTGCCACCAGTTCCTATGTCATAGGCTTCGTCTATGACAACCCCAATGCCTATTACATTATCGATATGCAAAACGGTATTCTCTCCGCCTGTCGGGACAAGGGCTATGAGCTGTTGATCCATCCCTGTGATGCCAAGGCCGAGGGTATTTGTGAACAACTGACCACCATGGTGAAACATGCTCGCCTGGCCGGGCTGGTACTGACGCCGCCGCTATCGGAAGATCCCAAGGTACTCTCAGCCCTGGATGCCATAGGCGCCAACTATGTTCGCATCATGGCAGGTGACAGAGTAAAGGCCGATAGCGGGCTGGCGGTATTGGTTAACGACAGATCCGGCGCCGTGGCCATCACCCAACATCTTATTGATCTCGGGCATAGGCAAATCGCTTTTCTCAGCGGCGACTATCAGCACCAATCCACCAAGGAGCGCCTGGAAGGTTATCGTCAGGCCTTGAGAGATAACGGCCTGGACGAGTCTTCCGATCTGATTGTCGAGGGAGAATACTCATTTGAATCCGGAGTTGAGGGTGCCAAGAAGCTGCTCAAAGGGGCGAATCGGCCCAGCGCCATAGTGGCCTGTAACGACGAAATCGCCGCCGGAGCCCTGTTTGCCGCCAGGTTGGAAGGGATGGATATTCCCACCGAGCTCTCGATTGTCGGCTTTGAGGACAGTCCCTTCTCACGCCAAACCTGGCCCAAGTTGACCACAGTGCATCAGCCCAACGGCAAGATTGCCCAGATAGCTACCGAGCTGTTGATCGCCAATCGCCGTGAGCAGAGCGTTCGCAGCGAAATCTTTACCCCAGAGCCGGTTATCAGAGACTCGAGCGCCAGGGTGCAAGCAAGCTGAAATTCCAGCCACTAAAAAGGCGCTCTACTGAGCGCCTTTGCGATAAGATTCAAAACACTTTATCAGTGCAACTTGAGTTTGGGCCTGTGCCACTTCAGCAGCCGCTGCGCCAGACGATACACCAACGCCGAAAACCAACCATACAAACTCGCCAGATGGCGTTGATACAGAGACATGTACATCATCCGCGCCACGTAACCCTCAATAAACAGGGAGCCGGATCTCAGGTTGCCCATCAGATTGCCCACCGCCGAGAAACGGCTCAGTGACACCAATGAACCATAGTCGCGATAAACAAAAGGATTTTCTGCCTTGCCCTTCAAACGGTTGAGAATATTTTTATACAGAGTTTCCGCCATCTGCGATGCGGCTTGGGCCCGGGGAGGCACAGGCTTACCGTTGTCCTGCACCAAAAAGGCGCAGTCGCCCAAGGCGTAGATATCCTTGTGACCCTTAACCCGCATACAGGCATCGACCTCGATAAGGTTACGGTTATTGACCGGCAACTTATCAAACTGTTGCAGTACATCCGGCCCCTTGACGCCGGCCGCCCATACTTTGAGTCCGGCGGGGATCAGCACATCTTCCTGAGTCACAAATCCCTGCTTGGTCACCTCTTTGACCTGCACCCCGATATGCAAGCGAACTCCGATATGATCCAGTACAGACTGGGCCCTGGAGCTCACCTTGTCCGGCAACGCCGGCAATATCTTGGGCGCCGCCTCAATCAGGTGAATTTCCAGATGATGCTTATCGACATTGAGGTAACCGTATTCTTTGACCGAGTCCAGCACATGATGCAACTCGGCGGCCAGCTCAACTCCGGTCGCGCCGGCGCCCACTATGCCGATACTGAGTTTTTCGCTGGTTTCATCCAGCAGCAACAGGTTGTCCAGTAACTTGTGGTGAAATTGATTGGCGCTATCGAGGCTGTCGAGGAAGATACAGTGCTCTTTGGCACCCGGGGTGTTGAAGCTGTTGGCCACTCCGCCGATGGCAACTACCAGATAATCATAGGGTAACTCACGCTCGGCGATAATCTGCTCGCCGTCATCATTACTGACTCCGGCCAAGGTGATGGTCTTGGCCTCGGGATCGCATTGCAGCATTTCACCGCGTAGAAAGCGATAGCCATTTTTCAGGCCATGGTCGCGATACAGCAAGCCTTCTACCGATTGATCTATCACCCCAACGGCCACTTCGTGCAGTTTGGGCTTCCAGATATGTACCGGACTCTTATCTATCAGGGTTATTTCAGCCTCTTTCTTCAGGCCCAATTTGCGTCCCAGCTTGGATGCCAGCGCCAATCCTCCGGCGCCGCCGCCCACAATCAAAATCCGCTTACTGGTCACAAATTCCCCCAAGAGTATGAACTAATGCAAGAT